>RCMY010002616.1_pt1 | contig 16242 bp, 15 predicted proteins | sample 2041341 | NCBI WGS metagenome assembly RCMY01 (sample SAMN09708234, study PRJNA481090) | Marine sediment metagenome, whole genome shotgun sequencing project. | reverse complement strand
GCGGAGCGCGCTGCCAACGGTGAGAGCAATTCCGATCCGTGGGAGTTCGATTATATTTTGCTCTGTAACAAGATTTGTGGTAAATCGCATTATAACATGCAGATGAAGATTATTGTGGAATCGCAAAAGGATTACGATGCTTGGATAGCCGATCAAAAAACCTTTGCGGAGACCGTAATGGCCGATGAAACACAGCCGGTAACCAATACCACCGAAGAAGATGCCACGGCCGCACGGTAAAAATTCCATCGATCCAATGCCGGTTGAATAAAAGTAGCTATAAAAAGAAAAACCATAAATTAAAAAATTTCCATTATGTCTGTAACAGCGCAAGCACACATAGACGATCACGCCCACGATGATCATATACAACACCACAAGCCGACCTTTATCACCAAATATATTTTTTGCCAAGATCACAAAATGATCTCCAAGCAGTATATGTTGACGGGCTTGTTCATGGGGATTATCGGGATTGCCATGTCCATGTTGTTCAGGATGCAGTTGGCGTGGCCGGGGGAATCCTTTGCCTTGTTCGAGGCCGTGCTGGGCAAATGGGCCCCGGGAGGGGTAATGGATGCCGAGGCCTATTTGGCTTTGGTCACCATTCATGGAACTATTATGGTATTTTTTGTGCTGACCGCTGGTCTGAGCGGTACGTTTAGTAACCTCTTGATACCCTTGCAGATCGGGGCCAGGGATATGGCATCCGGTTTTCTCAACATGGTATCCTTCTGGTTGTTCTTCATCTCCAGTATCATTATGCTAAGCTCCTTATTTCTGGAAGCAGGTCCCGCAGCTGCGGGATGGACCATCTATCCGCCCTTGAGCGCCCTGCCTGTGGCTATGGGCGGTTCTGGTATGGGAATGACTTTATGGCTCATATCAATGGGCATATTTATCGCCTCATCGCTATTGGGATCTTTGAACTTTATTGTTACCGTGATTAACCTTAGGACCAAGGGCATGTCCATGACCCGGTTGCCCTTGACCATCTGGGCCTTTCTTATTACGGCCGTCATTGGGGTGGTTTCCTTCCCGGTACTGTTTGCTGCAGTTTTACTTCTTATTATGGATAGAAGTTTCGGGACTTCTTTCTTTTTGTCCGATATATTCATCCAAGGTGAAGTTTTGCACCACCAAGGAGGATCCCCCGTTCTGTTCGAACATCTGTTCTGGTTCTTGGGTCATCCCGAGGTGTATATCGTTATTCTGCCGGCCATGGGTATTGTTTCAGAGGTTTTGGCGACCAATGCCCGTAAACCTATATTTGGGTATCGCGCCATGATCGCTTCTCTATTGGCGATTGCATTTCTGTCCACTATTGTATGGGGGCATCATATGTTTATATCGGGGATGAACCCATTCTTGGGATCTGTATTTACCTTTACAACTTTGTTGATCGCCATTCCGTCTGCCGTAAAGGCGTTTAACTGGATCACGACCCTATGGAAAGGAAATTTACAGATGAATCCGGCAATGCTGTTTTCAATAGGAATGGTGTCTACCTTCATAACAGGGGGCCTTACAGGGATTATCATGGGGGATAGTACGTTGGACATCAACATTCACGATACCTATTTTATAATCGCCCACTTCCACTTGGTCATGGGTATTTCTGCTGCGTACGGGGCGCTGGCCGGGGTATATCATTGGTTCCCGAAAATGTTCGGGCGCATGATGGACAAGAATTTGGGCTACGTACATTTCTGGATAACCGCCGTCTGTTCCTATGGGGTATTCTACCCGATGCATTTTGTGGGGCTGGCAGGGGTGCCGAGACGCTACTATGAAAATACCGCTTTTCCCATGTTTGATGACCTGACCAATCTACAGATTTTGATTACCGTGTTTGCTCTCGTAGCCGGAATAGCGCAACTAGTATTCCTCTATAATTTCTTCCATAGTATGTTTTACGGCAAGAAGGCCGAAAAAAACCCGTGGAATGCCACCACGTTGGAATGGACAACCCCAATAGAGCATATCCACGGCAACTGGCCGGGCGCCATTCCCGAAGTTTACCGGTGGCCCTATGATTACAGTAAGGTAGACGAAAATGACGAGTACATCATTCCTGGACAGGATTTTATACCGCAGACCGTTCCTTTACAAAAAGATGAGGAAGAACTCCAACATTAAATTCAATTAGAGTACTCTCGAAAAAATGCCCGACTACAAAAGTCGGGCATTTTTTTTTGGTTTCGTTTAAACGATAATGGCTATATTTAGAGAAACGAACCCGTCTTCTCCCGCAGACAACCGAAGACGGAGGAACAAAAGTGGTATTAATCGGAATGGGGTCATGCATAACCAAGTCGCCATATTGATAGTTTTATTTTTAACGGGAACGGCGTTTGGTCAAGCAGACTATCGACTCTTGAGAAAGAACATGGTTGAAAAGCAATTAAAAAATAGGGGCATTACCGACAAGGCCACCTTGAATGCCATGTTGGAAGTACCACGACACGAATTCGTACCCGACAAACTAAAGCATTTGGCCTATGATGACGGGCCGCTTCCCATTGGCGAAGAACAGACCATTTCACAACCGTATATCGTGGCCTATATGACACAATCGCTGGACTTGAAACCCAGTGACAAAGTGCTTGAGATAGGTACTGGCTCAGGATATCAGGCAGCCGTGCTAGCCGAAATCGTAGACTCCGTCTACACTATCGAAATCGTCGAGAAGTTGGGTCTCAGGGCCGAAAAGAAATTACAGGAATTGGGATATACTAATGTTGACGTTAAAATCGCTGACGGCTACCACGGTTGGCCCGAAAAAAGTCCGTTCGACGCCATAATCATTACCGCAGGGGCGAAAGCCATTCCCCCGGCATTGGTGGAACAGCTGAACGATGGGGGCCGACTGATCATGCCACAAGGCGGCACAACATCCGTACAACAATTAGTATTGGCCACAAAGTCAAAAGGTAAACTAAAAACAAAAACACTACTGCCGGTTCGCTTTGTTCCTTTTACTCGGAACAAGAATCGTTAAGATCGAGACGATTACCATAAATAAAATTCAAATTTCATACTTACGACTTCAACCAAGCCTCGCGTAACTGCGCTTCTTTCGGACCGACATTCGCAACCGGAACAATCGTTCCGACTTGTAACATGGGCGTACCGACTTTGCCCTCGAGCTTGATTTCTTCATCGCCCCGTTGAACCGCCATAGTGATTTCAGTATCGGGCGACCAAGCGAAACTCTGACCGATTATAGGCCGAATAGCCTCCAATGTAATCGGAGTATCATTGATGCTTTTAATCACATCGCCTGCTTCTACTCCCAAATCGGTAAAAAAGCTGTTAAGCGCGATACCCTTCCTTACAAAGACCGCATTATCTTTCGCCGGGTCGATGTCTATATAAGGTTCTTCGCCGTCTAAAAAGTATCCGGTCTGTTTTTCGGAACTTTCCATCTTCAGACCAACCTTTGCCAAATAGGCACCGTAATTAATCGGGATATCACCAATTACATGGTCGTCAAAAAATGTTCTGAGTTCTGGATAAGTCATCCCTACAATCTCATCGATCAGTTGATCATCCTCGAAAGGCGTGTCCTTTCCGTATTTTTTTGAAAGTTCCTTCATCAGCCATAAAACTCCCTTTTCACCATTGCTCAGTTGTCGTAGCTCGATATCCAAAGCCATATTGATCAAAGCTCCTTTCTCGTAGACGTTGGCATAGTTTTTCTCGTAAGGCTTTTCAAGAATATTTTGGCTCATGGTCGTAAACGACATGTTATCGTCATAGGATTTGGAATTGGAAATCTTATCCATCATCCGTTGGTAGAATTCCGTTTCGTCTATCAAGCCCTGCTGTACTTGAAAGAGATTGGCAAAATATTCGGTGGTGCCTTCGTACATCCATAAATGACGTGACATTTTCGGATCGTTAAAATCGAAATACTGCACTTCTTTTGAATGCACGTTCAGCGGTGTTACGGTATGAAAAAACTCATGGGAAACCACATCGATCATGGTCTGTTCTAGACGCTCCTTGTCCATAGCCTCTGGCAGAACGACCGTAGTCGAAGTATGATGCTCCAAGGCGCCGAAACCCCCGGCATCCGTAGAATCCCATTTAGAGAGGTACAACAGAATATCATAGTTCTTTGTACTATTGACATCGCCCAAAAAAGCCTTTTGTGCGGTCATCATTTTTTCCATTTTTTCCTTCAGGTCCGATGCTTTATAGACATTACTGGGGGAATAAACGCTCAATCTTACCGTAATATCATTTAGCTGGAACGATTCGGTGTTGGGCTCGGCATACAAAATGGGATTGTCGATGACCTCGAAATAGCGACCGGCCAAAAAGGTATCCGTTCCCGGTTTCTCGTCGGTCGGGCCTTTCATGGACAAGGTGGTCGTCGGCTTCAGATTTTCGGGTACGCTAATTTCGATTTCATAGGGCACTTCTTGAAGACCTTTGAAATAACCTATGAAACCATGAAGATTGAGCATGAAGTTTTTATCCTTCAGGATATTCGTCCCTGCCGGAGAAAATACGGCGTCCTCGGTATGTGATTCCGTGTCGTAGGTATCGTTCACGTAATACGTAACCTTGTCCAGATTTTTGCCATTGGTTATGTTCCAAGTGTTGTCATCGGTCTTGGTAACCGCCAGTTCTTTCCCCTCATAATCCAAGGCTTTGAGACCTTCGATATACTTTCCGTAATTATCAGTGCTATACGTGCCCGGAACCGTTTTGGGAATCAAGAAAGATACGTCGTTCGTCCTAAAAGCTCCTGGATCTACCGTTACCATCACCTTGTCGTCTACCACATTCTTCAAATCAAGGGAAGTACGAATTGGCACTTTATCGGCAGTTACCAATGCTTTTGTCGAACCACAAGCGTAAAATAAAATTCCAGCTAGGGTAAGTACTATCAATTTTTTCATTATGCCAATTTTAAAAAGGATTTCTGCGGTATCCGCATATTAAGTTTTGCAAGATTATAAAATTTAACAGGATCCTTCACCCTAATTAGCAAATAATTAAGGATAGGCCCATCGAAACGCAGCTGGATTTTTTCTTCCATTCGGATAAGAGCATATTTAAAAAACCTGCTTCCCGAAAACCAATATTTCGAGAACCATGGCGTCAAATTAAATAGGTCATATATCCCGACATACAACCCATTTAATTTCTAGCCTTCCCGAAGCGTCGGAATCAAAATCTTAATTTTCAGTTTGCATTCTTTTCAAAGATGCTCTAACAATTTTTGATTATTTTTGCCTCAAAGAAATAGTGACGGATGCAATACAAAAGGATACTTTTAAAACTCAGCGGTGAGGCATTGATGGGCGAAAAGCAATACGGAATAGATTCCAAACGCCTTGCGGAATACGCCGATGAAATCAAGGAGGTAGCGGAGAAAGGCGTAGAGATCGCCATCGTTATCGGAGGTGGAAATATCTTTAGGGGACTTTCGGGTGCAGCTACCGGAATGGATAGGGTTCAAGGCGACCATATGGGTATGCTAGCGACCGTAATCAATGGTTTGGCACTGCAAAGCGCACTGGAGACCGCCGGTGTTCAGACCCGGTTACAATCAGCGATAGAAATTAACGAAGTAGCCGAGCCCTTTATCCGAAGACGAGCCTTGCGCCATCTCGAAAAAGGCCGGGTGGTTATTTTTGGCGGAGGCACAGGAAATCCTTATTTTACAACGGATTCAGCAGCGGTGTTGCGAGCCATAGAAATCAAGGCCGATGTAATACTGAAGGGAACCCGGGTAGACGGCATTTACACTTCGGATCCGGAAAAGGACAAGAACGCCACCAAATTCGATTCCATTTCCTTTGCCGATGTGTTATTAAAAGGATTGAAAGTTATGGATACCACCGCCTTTACCCTAAGTCAAGAAAACGAATTGCCCATTGTGGTATTTGACATGAACAAAAGAGGGAATCTCTTGAAGTTGGTCGAAGGCGAGAATATAGGTACAGTTGTTAATCTTTAGTAACTGTTTTAAACCTTTTTTAGATTGTTATTTTATATTTGAATTATGAACGAAGACGTACAGTTTATATTGGATTCCGCAAAGGAAGGTATGGTAGACGCCATCAGACATTTGGAAAAAGAATTTATGAAAATCCGTGCCGGTAAAGCCAGTCCGGCAATGCTCTCTTCGGTTTTGGTGGAATATTATGGCTCGGAGACCCTGCTTTCACAAGTTGCGAACATCAACACACCCGACGGTCGTACAATCTCCGTTCAACCTTGGGAGAAAAATATGTTACAGCCTATAGAAAAGGCCATCATGAACGCAAATCTGGGCTTTAACCCTATGAACAATGGGGATTTTGTAATCATCAACGTTCCGCCCTTGACGGAAGAACGACGGATCCAATTGACCAAACAGGCCAAAGCTGCCGCCGAAGATGCCAAAATAGGAGTACGAAACGCCCGCCAAGATGCCAATAAAGAGATTCGCGACCTAGACATTTCCGAAGACCTACAGAAAAACGCCGAAGTTGACGTGCAGGCGCTTACAGACACTTACAGTAAAAAGATAGATGTCTTTTCGGAGGCCAAGGAAGCGGAGATAATGAAGGTATAAGTTTTTACGGAATTTAGAATTTTTGAAGAGCAGCCGAAGAGCTGCTTTTTTGGTTGATGGGTCATTTTATTTGTTAATGCACCATAGGAACACATCCGATCGTTCCCTACCTTTGCCCCCGGCAAAAAACCGCAATATAGTGTCAAACTTCACAAAGGGCTTTTGGGAAAAAACGGCGAATATTATTCTCCGCAACAGGATCTTGATTCTGGTCTTGATCGCCGCTTTTACGGTATTTTTAGGGCTGCAATGGAAAAACATGCGATTTAGCAACTCGCAGGCTAACCTGTTGCCCGACCACCACCCCGTCAATATCGAATACCAAGACTTCTTAGAACAGTTCGGCGAAGAGGGCAACGCCATCGTATTCGGGATTAGGGACTCTTCGTTGTTCACCCCATCCAAAATAAATCGGTGGAACAAGTTCAGCAAACAGCTGGCCGCCTTTCCAGAAATCGATTTTGTACTTTCCCTGGAAAATCTTCAGGAACTTAAAAGGGATACCACCGACCAAAAATTCGTACTAGAACCGCTTATAACTTCACAATTAAAGACGCAGCCTCAGATCGATTCCCTTAAAAATCATCTCTTCAACGACCTGCCGTTTTACGACAACCTCCTGTTCAATAAAAAAAGCGGTACCGTCAGAACGGTAGCAAACCTCGACAAGGAAATCGTAAACACCACGGTCAGAAAAGATTTTATCCTTCAAGAAATCAATGATCTGGTCAGGGATTTCGAAGTGGAAACCGGACTTGACGTTCACGTATCAGGCATGCCCTATATACGTACGATGAATTCCCAGAGCATTATCAATGAGATCGGAAAGTTTATCGGCGCCGCGCTCTTGGTCACCTCGCTGATTTTCTTTTTCTTTTTCAGGAGTTTCAGGGCCACCCTTATCTCAATGTGCGTAGTAATCATTGGGGTCATGTGGGCCTTTGGCATTTTGGGACTGCTACAATACGAGATCACGGTACTGACCGCTCTGATACCACCCCTTATTATCGTTATAGGTATTCCGAATTGCATCTTTCTGATCAACAAGTACCAGCAAGAGGTCAAGAAGCACGGCAATCAGGCACTCTCGTTGCAGCGGGTCATCTCGAAAATTGGAAATGCCACGTTAATGACCAATATGACCACGGCATCCGGGTTTGCCACGTTCATTATTACCGATAGTAAACTGTTGAAGGAATTTGGCATCGTAGCTTCCTTGAACATTATTGGCATATTTATTCTCTCGCTACTGATCATCCCCATCATCTATAGCTATTTATCCCTTCCGAAGACCCGGCATTTAAAACATTTGAACAAAAAATGGATCGATGCGTTCGTTAACCGAATGGAACATATCGTAAGGAACAAAAGAATTGCCGTTTACATAGTGTCCCTCATGCTCTTGATTGCCAGTATTATCGGTATCTATCAAATCAATATTTCGGGAAGTCCCATTGAGGACATGCCAAAAAATGCTCAATTTTTTAAGGACATCCGGTTTTTTGAAGCTGAGTTCGACGGCATCATGCCCATTGAGATTGTCATAAACACCAAAAGGCCCAAAGGGGTGATGAACGCAATCAACCTTAAAAAAATAGACCAGTTGGACGAAGTAATTACCGAAATTCCCGAACTATCAAAACCGCTCTCCGTAGTAAACCTTGTGAAATATTCGAAACAGGCTTTTTACAACGGTATGCCTAAATATTACCAGCTGCCTACTAAACAAGAGACCAATTTTATCTTGAGCGTTGCCCAAAAATCGGCAGGTGAGAGTAACCTGCTTAAAAACTTCGTAGACAGCACTGGCCAGACCGCTCGGGTCACCACTTTCATAAAAGACGTGAAGACAGACCGTATGGAGGAAATCATGGACAGGCTTTCCGAAAATCTCGATAAGTTTTTTCCGCCCGACCGCTATGATACTTATATTACGGGTAGCGCCTTGCTGTTTCTTAAAGGCACGAAATATTTGGTAAAAAACTTAGTCTTGTCCCTGGCATTTGCCATATTTCTAATCGCCCTTTTTATGGCCTATCTGTTCAGATCGTTCCGAATGATTATCATATCGTTGATACCCAATCTGCTTCCCTTAATCATCACAGCGGGTATCATGGGCTTCATCGGGGTACCCATAAAACCTTCGACCATTTTGGTATTCAGTATTGCCTTTGGTATCTCGGTAGATGACACCATTCATTTTTTGGCGAAGTACCGTCAAGAACTGATAGCGAACCGTTGGCAGATTAAAAAATCGGTTTATGCGGCATTGCGGGAAACAGGGGTTAGCATGTTTTACACCTCAATAGTACTTTTCTTCGGGTTCTCGGTCTTTACTATTTCAGATTTTGGCGGTACGGTCGCGCTGGGCTCATTGGTGTCGGCTACTTTATTGTTCGCTATGCTATCTAATCTTATCCTGCTTCCCTCCTTATTGTTGTCTCTGGAACGAAATATTGCGAGCCAGGAATATTTGAAGGAACCACAAATAGACATATTACCTAAAGGTGAGAATGCTAAATAAAATAACAAGCCCCAAATTTGTCGTCCTGAGTGCAGTTGCCAATTTAATCTCTTTTCAAAAGTGAATGTTTTTCCTCAAAATCCTATCTTTGCGGCTTAATTTGAAGTAATCAAGCATGAAATCGAATAGCGTTAAAGAACTACTTTCCAAAAATCTTTTGTTACAGGAAGTCATTGTAAACGGATGGGTCAAGACCTTCCGCAGCAATCGTTTTATAGCCCTGAACGACGGTTCTACCCTTGCCAACATTCAGTGCGTGGTCGACTTTGAAAAGCTCGATGAGGCCGTATTAAAACAGGTCAACACTGGGGCGGCCTTAAGAATAACAGGTACCCTAGTCGAAAGCCAGGGCCAAGGCCAAAGCGTAGAAATACAGGTATCCGATATTTTCGTACATGGCGGGGCAGATCCCGAAACCTATCCCATACAGCCCAAAAAACATTCTTTGGAGTTTTTGCGTGAAAAAGCCCATTTGCGCATCCGTACAAATACATTTGCTGCAATTATGCGCGTGCGATCCGCTTTGTCATTTGCGATACACCAGTATTTCACCGAAAACGGATTTTATTACTTCCACTCCCCTATCGTCACCGGATCCGATGCGGAAGGAGCTGGCGAGATGTTCAGGGTAACTACTTTAGATGGCAAAAAACCACCATTAAACGACGACGGAACAATCAATTTCAAGGAAGATTTCTTTGGAAAGGAAACCAATTTGACGGTATCCGGTCAATTGGAAGCGGAAGCTTATGCCATGGCCTTGGGCAAAGTGTATACGTTCGGACCGACCTTCAGGGCGGAAAATTCCAACACCTCAAGACACCTTGCGGAATTCTGGATGATAGAACCCGAAGTGGCCTTCAACGACCTTGACGACAACATGGATCTGGCGGAGGATTTCATCAAAAAGGTCGTACAGTACATTTTAAAAAACTGTCAGGATGATCTACAATTTTTGGAAAAGCGCCTGTTGGACGAGGAGAAGTCGAAACCACAGGCCGAACGCAGTGAAATGCCTCTGATCGAAAAACTGAAATTCGTTGCCGAAAACACCTTTCAAAGGGTTACGTATACCGAGGCTATCGAGATTCTACGAAATTGCAAGCCCAACAAAAAGAAAAAATTCCAATACATCATCGACGAATGGGGAGCCGATTTGCAAAGCGAACACGAGCGGTATTTGGTGGAAAAACATTTTAAATGTCCGGTAATACTATTCGATTATCCCGCAAAAATTAAGGCCTTCTACATGCGTTTGAACGAAGATGGAAAAACGGTACGTGCCATGGATATCCTTTTTCCCGGTATCGGAGAAATTGTCGGTGGTTCGCAGCGTGAGGAACGCTTAGACGTCTTAAAAGAAAAAATGGCCGCACTGAACATTTCCACAGAAGAACTCTGGTGGTATCTCGACCTGCGCAAGTTCGGTAGCGCGGTACACAGCGGTTTCGGACTCGGTTTTGAGCGTTTGGTACTTTTCGCCACCGGCATGGGCAATATTAGAGATGTGATCCCTTTCCCCAGAACGCCCCAAAATGCTGAGTTCTGATCGGAAATCATTAACTTTATAAAGTAAGATTTGCCCTGATGCTAAAACAACACCTACAATTCAAACTATCTCAAAAGCTATCGCCACAACAGATACAGTTGATGAAACTGATTCAGTTGCCAACGCAGGCCTTTGAGCAACGGCTGAAACAGGAGCTTGGAGAAAATCCAGCCCTTGAGACCGGAAAGGAAGAAACCGATTCGGTCGATGACCCTTTCGACGAACTGTACGACAATGATGAATCGGGGGACAACGAGACCATAGACACCGAAGACATCAACATCGATGAATATCTGAGTGACGACGAGATTCCCGATTACCGGACCAAAGCGAATAACTATAGTGCGGACGACGAAGAGAAAAACGTGCCCTACGCCGCTGGAATCTCTTTCACCCAATATCTGCTCAATCAACTCAACACGGTATATCTCAACGAGGAAGAATGGAGCATAGCCGAATTTTTGGTCGGTAGTGTGGATGAAAGCGGCTATATACGCAGACCGTTATCCGACATTCTCGATGATCTTGCCTTTACCCAGAACATCTACACCGAAGAAAAGACGATTGAAAAAGTACTCAGAATCGTTCAAAATTTAGATCCTCCGGGGGTAGCCGCCCGTTCGCTAAAAGAATGCCTGGTCATTCAACTCGAAAGAAAAAATCCGACCCCAAAAATCGAACTGGCCATTGCCATTTTAGATAAATCCTTCGATCAATTCACCAAGAAACACTATAAGAAACTACTCCAAAAACATAACATTTCCGAAGAGCAGCTCAAGGACGCCATTTCGGAAATTGAAAGACTGAACCCGAAACCTGGCGGATCGTATTCAGGCAACAACCGCATGGTGGAACATGTGGTTCCTGATTTTTCAATACGTATTGTTGATGGAGAGCTCGAACTTTCGCTCAATGGCAGAAATGCCCCTGAACTTCACGTATCCCGCGAATACAGCAATATGCTTAAAGGCTACAAAGAAGCTAAAAGCAAAACCAAATCACAAAAAGACACGGTGCAGTTCATCAAGCAAAAGCTCGATGCGGCCAAATGGTTCATCGATGCGATCCGCCAGCGACAGCAAACCCTGTTCGTTACGATGAGTGCTATCATGAACTATCAAGAAGAGTACTTTTTGACCGGTGACGAGCGAAATTTACGCCCAATGATACTTAAGGATATCGCCGATGAAATCGATATGGACGTATCAACGGTTTCCCGAGTTGCCAACAGTAAATATGTCGATACCCCTTATGGCACCAAATTGATCAAAGAATATTTTTCCGAATCCATGAAGAACTCACAAGGGGAGGATGTTTCAACCAAGGAAATAAAAAAAATACTCGAAACCGTAATAAAAGACGAACCGAAGAAAAAACCGCTTACCGATGACAAGTTGGCCGCAATACTCAAGGAAAAAGGCTACCCTATTGCCCGGCGGACCGTAGCAAAGTATAGGGAACAATTAGATATTCCCGTGGCACGGTTGCGAAAGAAAATCTAATGCGCATTTTCTTCCAGGCTATATCCTACATCTTTCATCCTTTGTTCGTACCCTTGGCCGGTACGTGTGCCTATTTTATTGTAACCCCCAAATACAGCCCTACCGCCCTTCAGAGTGCCAACATACTACCTATTTTCATACTTACGGTCATCATACCCATCATTGCGTTCTTTATTTTGAGAAATATTGGGCTGGTGAACAGTGTTTTTATCTCTGCCATCGAAGAGCGTAAATATCCTATGTACATTCACATTATCTTGTTGTTGATGGTCGTTTACAAGGTAATACCGAACGATTATACCCCAGAGCTACATTTTTATTTTTTGGGACTTATCGCGGCTGCGATGACCGCCCTGCTACTGCTGTTCTTAAAATTTAAGATCAGCATGCATTTGATGGGTATGGGCAGTCTGTTCATGTTCTTGGTCTGCCTGAGTATACACTTCGAAATCAATATTACCTTGGCGGTAAGCCTACTTACACTGGCCACCGGTCTTGTCGCCACATCGCGGCTCTATCTCAAGGCACATTCAAAACCCGAAATTGTTATCGGTTTTATGATCGGGTTGCTATCGCAGTTGTTACTTGTAAAATTTTGGTTGTGATAATCACAAAATATAGAAAATAAGCCCTATCCGAAGAGGTTTCATTGCGATATCGACCCCTTCTACCGAAGTTCCATCCTCGAAAAGATGGTTAAGGGCGTAATAGGCATGTACGTTAAACGTATTGTATCCAAAATTGAAGGTCAGACCATATTGGAATCGACGGATATCACCGTTGTAGAAAGATGCCCGTTCATTATTTGTTTTATTGGAGATATATTTAGAACGTCCCCCAATCACATACCCCAATTTGACCCCGGCATAGATGCGCCAGAATTTATAATCCTTAGCATTAGAGTTCCGCCAACGCATTTCCAACGGCAGTTCGAGCATATGGGTCTCGATTTTGTTTCTTTTCAAACCATCGACATCCGCAATAATAGTATATTCAAAACCAGTAGGTGTTTCTTTGGCGCGAAGGTTGGAGTAATAGGAATAGACCCCATAACCTAAACCAATTCCGAAAGCAGTCGTGCGATTTCTGTTCATCGGAATATCTTTAATTATCCCTGCCTGAAGACCATAGGAAAGATTACGTTGGTTTACATTATCGGGCATGCCAACTAAGAAATTATAAGTAAGGCCAATATAAAATTGGTCTTCGAGGTACTTGCTATCCCGTAAAGTAGAATCAGGATAAACTTGGCAATACCCCGTCAGGGCCAATAAGAAAAATACACCAAATAAAAAATATTTCATTAGCATATAGGTATTCAAATAAAAAGACGCTTCAAACCGTTAGTTTGAAGCGTCTTTTCTTTAAGTTTTACGATGGTGCTATTGTAAATTGTTGAATGCGTCACCCTCGTAGGTAGTATAATTGACCTTTAAGGCATTAACTTTCCTTAGCTGCTGTTTTATATCCGAAATCAATCCCATGTTGGCATTTTTATCGACTTTAAGAGCTATGGTCAGTACATTTTGAAGGTCCTGGGATTTTTTTGCCCGTTCTTCCAGAACGTAACCCCCAACATCGGCGGGAGACGAAAACTTATCGTTCAATTGAATTCGGGCCTCCTTCCCAAATTTTGATTGGTATTGAGATTCAGGTGCGCCTACATAAATATAGATTACCCTATCCTTTTTCTCCAACTTCTTGGTCTCGCTCGCATTGGGTAATTCATTTCTTACCTTTAGAGTACTATCTTTCATAACCGTCACGGTCATAAAAAAGAACAATAACATAAAAACGATATCAGGCAGCGAAGCCGTGTTCACCGCTGGCAAACCGGAATCTTTTTTCTTGGCAAACTTTGACATATCGTATTGATTTAACCTCTAATTAATTACTTGCTTCGGTTTCCGCTTCCGACAATTTTTGTGGAAACAATTCCTGAATCCGTTTTACCTTTTCCTTCAGCTCGTCTTTGGTGCCAGAAGAGGTCTCGGGATCGAGATATTCAGCCTCCATAGTGGTAAAATCCCTTCCATACAATCGTTGCGCCTCACGGTTCCGAAGATCATTATATGCTCCTACCAGCTCATTCTGAACGGTAATATAAGTACTGTACTTCGTTTCCCTATCATTCTTCAAAGATATAATAGCTTTTGCAGGACTATCTGAAGAATTGCCCAGTCGCTTGCCTTTGCAGAAACTGCAATAATCGGGCGAGCCGGAGGGTGCGCCACCGTTATCCAAAAATGCCATAGCCTTTTCACGCAGTTTTTTGATATCGGTAATTTCCTCCTCTACCAGCAATTGCCCATTACGGTTTATATTCACCGTAAAGATATTCTTCTCTTTAATAATCGGTGGCGTTTCGGTAGGCGGCTCAATCGGTGGCAACATACGATCTAGACCTGCATCTGTTTCAATGGTCGTAGTGACCAAGAAAAATATTAACAGTAAGAACGCAATGTCGGCCATCGAGCCCGCATTTACCTCTGCCGGTGCTCCTCTTCTACCCATAGTTTCTAAATTTTAATTAATTATTTCGTCGCTTTTCTCACTCCGCCCCAAATCATCGCCCCTAAGGCGATAACTACAAGAATGAAAAACACGTTTATACCGGCTCCAATCTTTCTAATCGTGGATTCCGAAGTTTCGATGCCTCGATCGGCCATTTCAGGTACACTCACATCGGTTCCATCGGCCAAAACGTAGCCTATTGCAACGACCAAAAGAAATCCAACGACAACGAAAATAGTTTTCTTAATGCTCGCAGGGTTCGCAAAAAGATGAATCAGCGAAAAAATAAGGCTAGCGGCTGTTGCAATACCCAAAAGTATATAGGTAATCCAGAACATCGCGTTGAGAGCGCCGTTCTGTGTGGCTTCAGCCACAGGAGCATCCCTTTCCGGCAACATAAACCATAAAGCGGCACCGGCTAAACCTACAACTATCAATAGAATTTTTACAATTTTATTCATGATCTACTATATTTTTAGGTTTACTTCTTTACAACAACAACATCCTTTCCGTGATCGACCAACATATCGATCAATACAATGGAAGAATCTTCCATATCGTTAACGATACTATCAATCTTGGCGATGATGTAGTTGTAGAAAATTTGAAGTATAATCGCCGTTATCAGACCGAAAACCGTGGTCAGTAACGCCACCTGAATATCGCCTGCAATCAACGATGCACTCAAGTTACCTACCGCGCTAATCTTTTGGAAAGCCTGTATCATACCGATTACCGTACCCATGAATCCGAGCATGGGCGCAACGGCAATAAACAGAGACAACCAAGATACATTCTTTTCTAACTGGCCCATTTGCACACCACCGTAAGCAACGACCGCCTTTTCGGCATTATCAATACCTTCGCTGGCCCTATCCAATCCTTGGTAGTATATAGAGGCTACCGGCCCCTTAGTATTCCTACACACCTCTTTAGCCGCTTCAACACCGCCAGATGCCAAAGCATCTTCAACCTGCTGCTTGAGCTTGGCTGTATTCGTAGTGGCCATGTTCAAATAGATAATACGCTCGATGGCCACAGCCAGACCGAGTATCAAACAAAGGAGAACGATGCCCATGAAGCCGGCACCACCTTGAATGAACATTTCCTTAAGAACTTGGGTAAAACCTTTTTCAGCTTCTGCCGGAGCGGCATCTTGAAGCATGGTTGCGGTAGTTGCCATTGCATTTACAGTGTTCGTGCTCAATACAAACAGACCGCCCGCGGCTAGAATAGAGAATAATTTTTTCATTTTTTCAAACTTAAATTAGTTATTTAATTGGGTTAAAGATAAAAAAAAATCGCAATAAACAAAGTAAAACTTCGATGTTGAAGGAAAGTGGTAGTCCATGTTCTAAAGACGGACCGAAATAAAAACGATTTACATTCGCGGATTCGTTTTGAAAGGGTACTCACCAAACTTTACCTCTACATATCGAACTAAACTACGAAGAATTTCAGAATAAACTAATTTCTATCCCAAAAAATTTTTGTTTTCGCAGAGAGGAAGGGATTCGAACCCTCGAAACGTTGCCGTTTACACGCTTTCCAAGCGTGCGCCTTCGACCACTCGGCC
>RCMY010002615.1_pt1 | contig 16243 bp, 16 predicted proteins | sample 2041341 | NCBI WGS metagenome assembly RCMY01 (sample SAMN09708234, study PRJNA481090) | Marine sediment metagenome, whole genome shotgun sequencing project. | reverse complement strand
GGGGTCATGGCGCTCGCGGCCACCGTCGTTCTCGTGCTCGGCACGTTCGTCACCGGCTCGGGCCCCCATTCGGGAAGCACCGACGAGGTCTTGCCGAACGGCGAGACGGTCGCGGTACCCGTCGAGCGGCTGCCGTTCGCCTTGCGCGACATCACGCGAATCCACAGCGCGATGGTGTGGGTCCTCCTCGCAGCCACGATCGCGACCATGTACCTGCTCGTGCGGCAGAACATCGGGGGCGGCCACCAGCGCCGCGGGCAGTGGGTGCTGGCGATCATCGTGGCGCAGGGCGCAGTCGGCTACCTGCAATACGCCTTGGACGTACCGGTGGGCCTGGTTGCGTTGCACATCGTCGGTGCCGTGGCATTGTGGTGGTCGGTCGTCTCATTCCGCCACAACCTGCTGACCGCACCGGTCGCCGCACCGACCGGTTCACCTGACCACCGGAACGAAGCCCCCGCACCACATGCCCACGCAACACCATGACTGAGCTACTTCGATGACCGAGACCGAGACCGAAATCGACATCGACGAAGAGATCGTCGTCGAAGACGAAGTCGACCTCGATACGCCCTGGATCGTGTTGGTGTGGAACGACCCGATCAACCTGATGAACTACGTCACCTTGGTGTTCCAGAAGGTGTTCGGCTACTCGCTGGAGAAGGCGACCAAGCTCATGCTCGACGTGCACGAAAAGGGTCGTGCGGTCGTGTCGTCCGGCGCACGCGAGAAGGCCGAGATGGACGTGTACCGGCTGCATGAGTTCGGCCTGTGGGCCACCATGCAACAGGACAAGTAAGCCGCCGTGGCCTTTCGCAAGAACAACCGCGTGCTGTACCGCAAGCGCAACGGCACGATCGCCTTCGACCTACCCGAGCACTTGCGCGAGCTGTTCGGCACCATCCTCGGCGAGCTGCGTGAGATGTTGCTGACCGACGCGACCGAGGATCTTCGGCGGCTCTACCCGACGGCCTATCCCGACGATGAAAAGCTCGACGCCGACTATCAGCGCCTCATGAAGGACGACTTGCTCGAGGGGCGGCTGGCGGCGCTCGACACGGTCGAGGCATCGCTGCACAGCGACGAGCTGACCGATGCCGAGCTCGATGCGTGGATGGGTTCCGTCAACTCGCTTCGACTGGTGTTGGGCACCCGGCTCGACGTGAGCGAGGACATGACCGCCGTCGACGACGACGATCCGCGGGCGCCGATGTTTGCGCTCTATGAACTGTTGTCGATGTTGTTGATGGAAATCGTCGACGTCATCGAGGTCTAGGCCAAAACGAGCTGGACCGGAGCCGAAGCTCCGGTCCATTCGTGTGGTCGGGCGGGGCGTCGATCCCCGGACCTACCGCTTTTCAGGCGGTCGCTCTGCCGACTGAGCTACCCGACCGTGTTACCCCTGCGAGTTCGAGCCGTCGCTGCGCTCCAGCTCTCATTCGCAAAAGTTACCCCTGCGAGTTCGAGCCGTCGCTGCGCTCCAGCTCTCATCCGCAAAAGTTGCCCCTGCGACCCGAAGGCCGCAGGAAAAAGTTACCGGTTGGTCAAAAGAGCCCGATAACTGGAACCGCCCACCAGCGAGCTGGTGGGCGCTTGCCGCGGTCCCGACGAGATTTGAACTCGCGACCTCCGCCTTGACAGGGCGGCGTGCACTCCAAACTGCACCACGGGACCTAACCGTGCATCACTATAGAGCTATCGCGCCGAATCACCCCACCCGATTTCGAAACTCGTGCCCCCGTTCGCCGGCCCGACAAAAGGCGGGTGGGACCACCACCGTTGTTCGCTACGATCATTCCGTCCCGCCCCGTTCGTCCAGCGGCCTAGGACGCCTGCCTTTCACGCAGGTAACACGGGTTCGAATCCCGTACGGGGTACCTGTCGGTTTCAAATCGCTGTGCGATTTGAAGCCCTTAGCGAGTTGCTCGCCCTGGGGGCTCGCAACTCCTTCTGGTTATCTGCTGCGGCTCGAACCCCGCACGAGGAACCTGTCGGTTTCAAATCGCTGTGCGATTTGAAGCCCTTAGCAAGTTGCTCGCCCTGGGGGCTCGCAACTCGTCGGTTCCGAACAACGGCCTGTTTCAACTCGTCGGTTTCAAATCGCCGAGTGCCGGCCAGGGTGGACCGTCGAGGAGCAGGTCGAGGATGGTTCGGCCGTGGCGAAGCCCGTCGGGGAACTCGTCGCGGGTGTCCCAGCGCCACGCCGCGACCATCGCCAGCACCAACCGACGGCACTCATCGAGCAGATCCCGATCGAGGTTTGGGTAGTGCTCGTCGACATCCTCAGGCACGTGCGCGACATCGAATTCGACCGGGCCACGGCAGCAGGTTTCGAGGTCGATGAAGAGCGGCCCAACCGACGTGTTGAGGATGTTGCCCGGGTGGGGTTCGCCGTGTAACAGCTGCTCGGCAGCGTCGCTGCGATCGATCTCTTGACGGACGCTGCTGAACGTGCCGAGCAGGAGCTCGCGCCCTGCGGTGTCGAGTGCGGGTGTTCGAGCCTGGTTACCCACCAGATGCTCTGCTTCGTCGACACGGTCGAGGAAGTGCGGTGTGACGACGTCGATGCTGCGCATTCCGGCGTGTAACTGCTCGAGCGCCTCCGCATAGCGGGCCGAGGCAAGCTGTTGCTGAGACGTTGTGTCGTGGTATGTCCACCAGGTGATGGCGAAGCCGTCGTGTCGGTACACCTGCGGTTCGACTCTTGGATCGAGTGCAACAGCCGGCCCCCCTCTCGCGGCGAGCTGCTGAGCTACCTCGACCTCGAGCGAAGCGACTTCCCGGCCGATCGGCGCGACTCGAGCGAAGACATCGCACGGGAGTAGGCGCAGCGAGAGCTTGTTCGAGTTGTGCATGATGTCGACCTCGTGCGTGGGTAGGTCGAGAGCGGCGGCAGCCGACACAACGGCGTCCACTGCACGTTCCACACGGTCCCGGTCCACCAACGGATTCTCTCACGACGGGCGACGCACCAGCGGACGCGACGGTTCGCTGCCTACCCCGTGGGATGCAGGTTGTACTTGTCGGGATCGGTCACGAAGTCGGCGTGACCGTACATGTCGAGCAGGTCGGCGATTCGGGCGTTGAGGCGCCGGTCGACCCACCCCGACACGATCGGCAAGCGCAGGCCGAGGTTGTACGAAGCCGTCTTGGCGAACACGACTGCCCCCGCCATCGCGGCGGCCACCTTGTCCATCGGGGAAAACGTGATACCGATCGACGCGGCCCGACTCGAATCGCCCGCGAGGAAGCTGTTGATCAGCACGAACCGGGAGAATCCGTTCTCGAGCCAGCTGTGGATCCGCCCTCTCACCGTGGAGCGGTCGAAAAGGTCGGCGTCCATCGTGCCCCGCACCAGCGCGCCGCACGTCTCGTCGTCGTAGGCCTCGCGCAGCGTCACGTGGCGGGCGACGAGAAGGTCGACGATCTCCTGCGGTGTCTCACCGAGCAGGTCGTTGGGCAGCCCGAGCAAGAAACAGCGATAGCGGGCGAGCTCGACGGTTGCTCGTTGCGCTTCACTGAACTCGGTGCGCCCCTTGGCGAGCAGTCGTGCCGACAACAAGAACACGCCGATCAGTCCCGCGGGCATTTGATCGACCTGGGGAATCGGAATGCCGTACGTGGCCACGTCCCAGCGGCCCGAATGCAGGAGGTGGAAGCGAACCATCGAATGCATGAGGCGAACCTTCGCCGCGGCCTGGAAGCCTTTGCCGTAGCGGTCGAGCGCACCGGGCAGCGTGGTCGCGGTGAAGAAGCTCGCCGTCTCGAAAACCCGTTTGGCCGCGGCTTCGTCCGACAGCGTGCCGGTCATCGTCATGGGCAACGCTGCGTACTTGTTCAGGAACGTGGCGAGGAACGCCCCGCGGATCGCGAACGGTGTCGCCGTCGCCATCGGGATTCGTTCGGCCCGAGCGCCGGCCTCGACCAGCGCCATGTCGACCCAGTCCGGCGTTTCCTCCATGGCCCGGATGAAATCGACCAGCTCCGGCGGCGCATTCTCGACGTTGTCGATGCCCCGTTCACAGGCGACGTCGAGCATCTCGACCAGTGCGGCAAAACCGTGCACCGGGATCAGGGCGGCGTAGGCGTCTGCCACCCGATCGCCGGTCATCGTGTAGTCGCGGACGGTTTGCAGCAGCGCTGGATCGGCGAACACCCTCGCCACCGCTGCGCGGGACGAGGCGAAGCGATCATCGTCGACCGCTGCCTCATGGTCCAAGCGTTCCGGGACGGTCGAGAAATCGACATCGCCGTAGATCCCGGGGATGTCGTCTCGCTGCGCCACCACGCGGTCGCCGTACAGCTGCGTCTTCATGTCGGCTCGGCCCCTTGTCGAAGTACCTGTCCCTCGACAGCAGCACAAAGCGTACATACCCGCACGGGCACCTTCGAATCCCGGGGCGCGCAGGGCCTTCGCGGCCCGGCAGCGATGCGTCGTCAGGTCCCGGCGAGTTCGGAGACGATCGGTGTCACCTCTCGGAAATAGTGCTCGTACACCACCCAGTGCGACACCCCCCACACGTCACGGTGTCGACGGAGGTCATCGACGATTGCCGAGACCGACCCGACCCACGTCCTGGGATCGGACGCCAGCTGCTGCGGAGTCAGGCCAGCCGACGCAGCCAGGTCTGCCAACGCGCTGCGAGGGTCTGGCGTCACGACGATGGGCGGGTTGACCTCCATGCTGATCTCGAGTTCTGGGAGGCGGGCTCCGGCACCCTCGCGGACCCACGAGATCTGATCGTCGACCGCGAGGTCGGGGTTCTTGCGGGGCGGCCTCCCGCCGAACGAGGCCGCCGCGTAGCTTCGGTTCACGCTGACGATGTCGGCCCGCTCGCCGGCGAAGGTGAGCATGCGGCGCTCGGCGCCACCGACGAGCAGCGGCGGGTGCGGCCGCTGCACGGGTGCCGGCCTGCCCAGCAGATCCTCCGTTCGATAGTGGCGCCCCACGTGGGTGACGGGATCGCCGGAGAAGATCCGCTGCACGAGATCGACGGCTTCGATCATGCGGTCGACACGGATGCCCGGGCGATCGAATGCCAGACCGGCGGCGTGGTAGTCCATCGGATCCCAACCGGCGCCGATCCCCCACTCGAGGCGGCCATCGCAGAGCACGTCGAGGGTGGCGAGTTCCTTGGCGAGCACCGCAGGCGCTCGAAAGTCGTTGTTGGCAACGCACATGCCCAATCGAAGCTCAGCGGTGTGGACCGCAGCGGCTCCGAGCGCGGTAAGTGGGCCAAGCTGCATACCGCAGCTGTCGGGCAGGTAGAGCGAGGAGTACCCGCTGCCCTCGACCTCGGCACACAACCTCCGCCATGACGCTGCGTCGTGGGGTTGCGATGCGACGACCGCGAACCGGAACGGACGCTGAGGCGGTCGTGGCACCGACGCTCGAGCCCCCGGTTCAGCCACCGGCGGTCTTCGCCCGCTCCCGGTCGGCCGCTTCGACGGCTACCTCGGCGAAACAATCGGCGGCCCGCTCGACGACCGTGTCGACCTGCGCATCGGTGAGCGCTGCGCACACGTACCAGGCCACCGTCGGATGGATGAGCACGCCGCGTCGGACCATTCCCGCCGCCCACAGGTGGTCGAGGTACGGGCCGGGTTGCCGGCCGATGTGCACCATCGCCATCGTCGGATAGCCCGACACATCGAATGTGAGATCGGCCGAGGACGCTGCGTCGGAGAGACCCTTGGAGAGGCGCTCTCCGACGTCGAGCATTCTGTCGAACGCGCCCTCGTCGTCGAAGGTCCGAAAGGTTTCGAGGCACGCCGCATGTGCGACCGCGCTGCCGAAGAAGGTACCGAGGTAGCCGATGGCATCAGCCGCGTCGCGTAGGGCGTCCGAACCGCCGCAGACCGATACCGCCCGACCGTTCGCGACGGCCTTTCCGAAGCAGACGATGTCGGGCCTGATGCCGATCCGGTCGTGCGATGCACCACTGGGGTGCATCCGCATATTGGCCCGAACGTCGTCGAGCACCAACACGGCTCCGGACCGGCGCGCCTCTTGCTCCACCGCCTGCACGAAGGCGGGCGTCGCCACATCGGGCTGCTCGTAGAACCCCTGATGAAACGGCGTGAGCATGATTGCGGCGAGGTCGTCGCCCGCCTCGGCGACGGCGGCCCGGAGACTCTCGGGGTCGTTGTAGACGAATCGTGACGTCAGCATGCGATGAGGTTCGGGCACCCCATTGGGGAACATGGTTCCCCAATCCTGGGCCGTGTGGTACGCCGCCTCGGCAATCAGAACCCTCGAACGACCGGTCGCCTGGCGTGCGACGCGAAGGGCGTAGCTCGTCGCGTCGGAGCCGTTCTTGCCGACGAACACCCAGTCGATCGGGTCGATCCTTTCGGTCAAGAACTCGGCCAACTCGATGGTGACCGGACCCAGACCACCCATGGTGTCGCCCAGGAGTTGCTGGCGGGCGGCGGCTTGTTCGACGCGGGGGTGACGGTGACCCAAGAGGTTGGGTCCGTAGGCGCCCATGAGATCGAGGAACTGTCGGCCGTCGACGTCGGTGAGTGTCGCTCCTTCGCCGCGCTCGACGAACCACGGGAAGTCGGCCATGAACTCGTGCAGCATCTGCCGCTTGCGCCCGGCTGTACCCGGAAGCACCCGCTCAGCCCTCGCTTGCAGTCGCGCTGCGTTGGTCGCTGGCTCGTCCGTCACGTTGGAACGGTAACACCGGTTCGGCGCCCCGTTCTCGGGCGCGCTCAGGTGACGACTCCGAAGCGCACTGCTACTCTGCGCCGCATGGGGCCGGGGTATGTGGACGCTGCCGCGTTGCAGCGGGATGGTCACCTTGTTGCACGAGGTGCTGTCGGAGGTGGTTGTCTGGCCCGCGCCCAGGTCGCGTGCCAGGTAGAGATCGAGCGGACGCTGGCCGGGTTGACACCCGAGGACAAACCGAAGTCGCACGCCGCCTATCTCAGCGCGACGATGCTGTGGGAGCACAACCGCGACATCCGGTCGGTCGTGTGTTCCGCCCGGCTCGGCCGTATCGCTGCTGTTGCGCTGGGCGCCGAGCGTGTGCGCCTGCTGTACGACCAACTCTTTGTGAAGCCACCCGGCGCCCCGATGACCATGTGGCATCAGGACCAGGGATATTGGCCGATCGACACGAACGAACTGCACGAAGCGGGTGGAGTCGGTGCGGTGCGGATCTGGGTCAGCATGACGGACGTCCCGGCCGAGGTCGGTGGCCTTCACTTCGTCGACGGATCGCACCTGGCGGGTCCGATCGACAACCACGACCTCTCGGGCGGTCCACCCGGCGAACGGTCGACCTTCTCCGTCCGTGGCTGCGACCATCCCGTTGTCGACTACGGCGGTTTCGCGGCTGGCGACGCCACCGTTCACGCCGGCTACACGCTGCACGCCGCCCGCCGGAACCCATCGAACCGCACTCGCTTCGGCCTTTCGATGGTCTATGTGATCGACGGGGCACGGGTGTTCGAGCCCAGCGACGAGAACCACCAGACGCTCATCGACTGGTTCATTCCCGGGCGCGCACCCGGGGATCGCATCGACACTGCGCGCAACCCGGTGGTCTGGCCGCCGGAGGGCCTGTGATCACCGCGCCGAGCAACGGCCCGCCGCGGGCACTCCCGCCCCACGGAGCGGTCGTCGACGTCGAGTTGACCAGCAGGTGCAACGCCCACTGCGCGTTCTGCCCACGGGATCAGACACAGCATCTGGGTTTCATCGACGACGAAACGTTCACGGCGGCGCTGCAACGCGTGGTGCAGTACCGCGACGCGTTGTTGGCATTCGGCAAGCTTCACCCCGGCTACTTCGACACCTCGGGTGACTCGATCTGGATGTCGTTCTGCGGGATGGGCGAACCGCTGCTGCATCCCCAAGCTGCGACCTATGTCAAGCGGGCCGCCGAGGCCGGCCTTCGACCGATCGTCAACACCAATGGCGCGTTGCTGAGCCCGACAAAAGCCGAGCACCTGTTGGATGCCGGACTCGAGATGGCCGTCATCAACGTCGGTGAGATCGGCGACGATTACGAAGCGGTGTACGGGCTGCCGTTCGAACGGACTCGGGCCAACGTCGAGCACTTCCTGACCTTGGCCAAGGGCCGGTGTTCGGTCGTGATCGCATTGGTCGACTATCGCGACGACCAGGAGCATGCGACACGCATGCGCGAGTACTGGACCGAGCGCGGCGCCACTGCGTTCCTCCCCTTCCCACTGGTCAACAGGGCCGGGGCGCTCGCCGTCGAGCAACAGACCGCTGCGTGGGTCACCCACCGACCACAGGCTCGCAGCGCGCTCCAGGCGACCGGCGACGACACAAACTGCTGGGTTCCGTTCCTGTACCCGTTCATCGGGTACGACGGCAACTACTACCTGTGTTCGTCCGATTGGCGGAAGGAAGTGAGCCTCGGCAACGTGTTCGAACGCTCACTCGTCGATGTTCTCGACGACAAGGCGGAGCACGTCTGCAGCCGATCGGCGATCTGTAGCGGCTGCACCCACGACCCGGCCAACGCCTTGGCGCTGGCGCTGTCGCTGGCCGAGGAAGGTGACGTCGAGACCACCCTCGCGAAGGAAAGCGACCGGCTTCGAAGCGAGCTCGATCACAACTGGGCATGCGCGGCGGCCATGCGCACCGACATGCCCAAACCGACGACAAACCTCGTCCAGACCAAGCGGAAACGCATACCAGTGAGGAGCTGAACGTGCCCAGTAAACGGCTCGTTTCACTTGCCAAAGATGGTGGTGAAGAACCAGTACTGCAGCATTCCCCGATGTGTGGGGTGTGGGCGTTGACCACCTACGACGCGTGCGACATTCGTTGCTCCTACTGCGCCAGCTATGCGCAAGGCCCGTCGCTGCCGCGCGCTTCGGCCGACGAGGTTCGGCGGATCCTCGAGGAGCAGCTCCCGTCGATCCCCCGCGACCAGAAGATCTGCCTTGGCCCCATCATCGATTGCTACACCCACGCCGAAGCCGAGCACGAAGTCACCCGTGCGGCGTTGGAAGTGCTCGTGGCCGACGACCGCGACATCGTGATCGTCACGAAGGGCACGCTCATCGAGCGTGATCTCGACCTGTTGGCCGGCTACGACAAGGTGGCGGTCAACGTGTCGCTGCCGTCGCTCGACCCGGACGTCCTTCGCCAGATCGAGCCCCATGCCGACAGCGGCGCCGCGCGGTTCGCAACCATCGAGCGCCTCGCCGAGGCGGGGGTCGATGTGCAGCTCCATGTGCAACCCTGGATCCCCGGAATGACCGACGCCCAGCAGATGGTCGACGCCGCGGCCGGTCGCTTCAAGGTGTGGATCGCACCGCTCAACGTACAAAATCCTGTGGTCGCCCGCAGTGGCTGGGGCAAGCGTTTCACCCAGCAGGAGGTCAACGAGGCCTACGTCGCCGAGATGAAGCGGGTCGGGCGTCACCCCAAGCTCCAGTGGTCCCGACCGGTATGGCTCGGCGACGACCTCTTGACGCTGAGCCAATGGGGCTTCACCGCCGATGACTTTGCCCAAGCCGAGGATGTCGTCGACATCGACCCAGCGCTGACGCGGCGGACACTGGCCGTCCGGTCGAGCGACACCGATGACCCTGCGGTGATCGAGGCCAGGGACCTGGCTTCGACGGCGCAGCTGCTCGAGGCCTACGCCACGGGCCGTCTACCGATCGATGGCATGGCCAAGCTCTCGGCTCACGTTCGCATGTACGACGGCAGCTATCCCGAGCGGCGGGTCGATACCGAGGGGCCGCACCGCGTCTTCGATCTGCTCGGGTTGATCGCGACGATGGTCGATGCCCACCTGGAGATCCACAGCCTGGTGGCCGACGGTCCGGTGGTCAGCGCCCGTTTCCGGGTCACCGGCGAACTGGTCGGGTCGTTCGCAGGCTATGCGCCCGGCGAACGGGTCGCGGCCGAGATCACGTCGACGTACCGCTACGACACCTACGGGCTGGTGATCGAGCAGTGGACCCACGTCGATATGGGCGTTTCCGAGTAGAGCATGCGGTCGGGCGAGACCCCGACCGCATCGTCGCTCACTGCACTACGACCGCTCAGGTTTCGTTGGCCGTCGCAACGTCGATCACGCCGTCACCGTCGTGATCCTCACCATCGAGCGCATCGAGAATGCCTCGGTCGATTGGTTCGCCGGCGGTGTTTCGCCAGTTGCTCGGCCGGATCGGCACCAGCTCGGAATCGAAGTCCTCGTTCGGATTGACCACGATGGCGGTCACCATGCCGAACATGCCATCGGTGCGCTCGACGTGGCTCAGGATGTGGCAATGCCAAACCCACGTGCCGGCATCATCGGCCCGCATCAGCACGGTGTAGCGCTCGCCCGGGGCGATGTTGAGTGTGTCGACGTAGTACGGAACGTCGAGCGGGATGCCGTCCTTTGCATACACCAGCTGCGGGAACTGGTGCAGGTGCATCGGGTGAATCTGCAAACCCTCGTTGTAGTAGGTGATGCTGGCCCAATCGCCCTGGTCCAGTACCAGCGGCTCGGTGGCCGGAAAGCTCTTGCCATTCAGACTCAACCCGATGGTTCCGGCGTCGTTGAGGATCATCGGCATGTCCACGGCCAGGTCGATCTGGTCGGGGATCGTGACCCCACTGATGGTCTGGCCGTACGGGATCGGGTTCTCGCCGACGCGGAACGCACCGAACATGCCGTTCACGACCTGCAATTGCGCATGGTTGTGCGCGTGGTACATGCCAATGGCATCGTCCTCGACCGTGAATTCGTAGGTGAACGTGCCCCCGTTCGGCTCGATGAGATCCTGGGTGTACGGAGCGACGCCGTCCTGGTCGTTGGGCGTGTGTACGCCGTGCCAGTGGATGTCGGTTCCCAATGGCAGGTTGTTCACCACGCGGAACTGCACGTTGTCGCCACGGTCCAGCAGAATCTGCGGCCCTGGCACCACGCCGTTGTACGTCCACGCTTCGACCATCTTGCCGGGTTCGACCTCCCAGTCGACGATCTCGGCGGTGAGGTCGAATACCTTTGTGCCATCGGGGAGAATCTCGGTTGGTTCGAGGACGGGGTTGCCCTTGCCCTCGGTGGCGGCCGGGAACGCCAACATCGATTCCATCATCGCGCGATCCATCTCGGCGTAGTCCATGTCGGGGCCGCCATGATCGGTTGCTGCGGCGCCACCGGTCTCGGCGGTCGTGCCGTCGCCGGTGATGGTCAGCGTGTTGACCATGCCCGATGTCTCGTGGCCGGCGATGGTGCAATACAGCTCGTAGGTACCAGGAGCCATCTGACCGGCATTCAGGCTCTGCGTGCCGCCCGGGCCGAAATCGATCGTCGTGGCACCGGTCTCACGTATGGCGAGGTTGTGCGCCGTCGACCCGCTGTTCTCGGCCACGAGCGTGACCTGGCCCGCCGGGGCCACGAGGTCGCCGTCGATGGAGAATTCTGTCAGGCTCAGGTTCAGCGTCGTGCTGGCTGCAGCCGTAGCTGCGCCGGCCTCGTCATCTTTTGTGGCTTCGAGGCCCAGCACAATCGCCACGAGACCGAGCATCCCGATGAGCATGCCGCCCAGAATGAGGCGCAACATGAACTTTCCGCTGTCGTCGGCGGGGGCTTGGACGTACACCACGTTGGGAGCAGAATTCGGCCCGGTGTCAGGCCGGGGGCTGGTGGTCGTCATGTCGTGGCTTCTCCATGTGGGCGCGTGGCAACGCGAGACAATCACCACGGGGGAACGGCACTTAGTGAAAACGGTTCGGCCGATCGACAGAAGGGACTTAGGTCACTTCCGTCCCCGTTCGGCTCCGCATGCGCTCCTCCTCGATATCGGGCCGACGCCTATGATCGGCTCATGGATCTCGAACTGCTCATGGACGAACTCACCAATTGCATGGCGGCCGGTGACGTCGAGGGCCTCACTCAGAAATGCGCTCCCGACTGTCGCGTGAAGCAGAACGTGGGCGAAGAGGGCGGCCTCGACGATCTGCTTGCGTTGATCGGGGGCATCTCGGCGGCCGGCGTGAGTGTGAGCTACAGCGACATCCGCCGCGTCGTGGGCAAGTCGGCCGTGACCGAGCAGCATCTGGTCACGCTGCGGCGATCGGACGGCGTGGAGACCCGCATCGATGTCTGCGTCGTCGTGCGTTTCGGGGCCGACGGCCGTGTGATCAGCATCGACGAATACCTCGACGGCTCGGGCTTGGCGCAACTGCTCGGCTGACCGCCACCCGACGGCCGCAGTCGAGCGAGTTCACTCGACGCCTTCCTCCGGGATGAAGAGCGCCTCGATAGGTTCGCCAAAGACAGCCGAGATCTTGAACGCCAGCGGGAGACTGGGGTCGTAGCGGCCGTTCTCGATGGCATTGATCGTCTGACGGGAGACCCCGAGCAGGTCGCCCAGTGCTCCCTGGCTCAGCGACCGTTCCCGTCGCAGCTCGCGTAGGCGGTTGTGCATTAGAGCGGAGCGTTGCGGCGCACTCCGACGACCACCCATGCAGCCATTCCCGACGCGTAGATCACCCAAGGCCCCCAGCGATTGGTGTCGAGCCCGGCCATGGCGAGGAATCCAACGGTGAGGGCCACGACCATCGAAACCCCAAAGCCGGCCGCCATCGAATGGAGCTGCGCCTGTTGCTGCATCTCGTCGATGCGGGCGAGGTGTCTGCTGACGGCTCGCACGCCCCAAAGCGCCGGGATCACCGGCGTCAGGGCAACGATGTATTTCCACCACGCCGCGTCGTCGAAGTCGACCAGCATCGTGACCGCGAAGATGACGACGACATACCCGACGACGGCGGGGGCAAAATCGCGGTTGTACGCCGCACCGATCTTCTTCTCAACGGAGTTCTTCTCTGATTTGACCATGCGGACGATAGTAAAGGAACCTTTCCAAATGTCAAGGTCCTTTTACACCGGCCGGGTGGGGGAACGGTGGGGCAACGGCGCGTCAGGTGCCGCAGAACGTTTGGAAGTTGGCGTTGAACTCGTCGGGCGCGGGAAGGCCGAACGCCGCTCGGCTCGGATCGTCCACATAGGGATTCGTGACCGCGGCCAACAGATCGACAAACGGACCGGTGTCGCCGCCCTCGGCGGCCTTCAGTGCATGATCGACCAAGTGGTTGCGGGGGATGTACACGGGATTCACCGCGTCCATGCCGTCGGCGACCGCAGCGAGATCGGCCGACGGGCCAAGGGCGGCGTGCCATCGTTCGATCCAACCGTCGAGGTCGGTGGTGCCGTCGAACAGTGCGTCCAACGGCGCCCGATCGCCGCGCAATGAGGCGGCCAGCGCCCGATAGCTGCCGGTGTAATCGACCCGATGCTCATGCAACATGCCCAGCCACTCGGAAAAGAGGTCTTGCTCGGCATCGGTCTCTCCGACCAGCCCGAACTTCGATCGCATACCCGCGGTCCAATACGCCATGAACCGGTCGCCAAACGAGTCGAGCACTGCCTTGACCTGCTCGATCGCGGCGTCGACATCGTCGCCGAGCAGCGGAATGAGGGTTTCGGCCAGGCGGGTGAGGTTCCATTGCGTGATCGACGGCTGGTTGCCATACGCGTAACGGCCGTCACGGTCGATCGAGCTGAACACCGTGGCCGGATCGAACCGATCCATGAAGGCACAGGGCCCGTAGTCGATCGTCTCGCCGGCGATCGTGACGTTGTCGGTGTTCATGACGCCATGGACAAACCCCACCAACATCCACTGCGCCACCAACGAGGCCTGCGCATCGGTCACCGCCTCGAGCAGACCGACATAGCTGTCCTCGAGGGCGGCCAGTTCGGGGTAGTGCCGAGAGATCGCGTGGTCGGCCAAGCGCCGCAGCACGTCGATGTCGTCGAGGCGAACGGTGTACTCGAAGGTGCCGACACGAAGGTGGCTCGACTGCACCCGGGCGAGGACGGCGCCCGGGAGATACCCCTCACGGATCACCTGCTCGCCGGTTCCGACAACCGCCAACGCCCGACCGGTCGGGATGCCGAGTGCGTGCATGGCTTCGGCGAAGAGAAACTCGCGAAGCATCGGACCAACGACCGCCTTGCCATCGCCGCCCCGCGAAAACGGGGTGCGACCCGAACCCTTGAGGTGAAGGTCGAAGCGGCGGCCGTCGCCATCGACGAGCTCGCCGAGCAACACTGCCCGTCCATCGCCGAGTCGCGGTGAATAGCCACCAAACTGATGACCCGCATATGCCATTGCGACGGGATTCGAATTGTCCGGCACCTCGCTGCCGGCCAGCACGGCCGCCCCCTCGGGAGAACCGAGGCGATCGACGTCGATCCCGAGATCGGCGGCCAACGCCGTGTTCAACGCCAGGATCGTCGGCGTCGGCACCGGCAACGGCGCCGCGGAAATCGACAGCTCGGGTACGTCGTCGACGAAGCTGTTCTCGAAGGTGAACAGCAGATCGTTGCGGTCGGCCACGGGGGCGGTGGGTGGTTGGGCGTTCATCTCGGGCTCTACGTTCGTCGGCATTCGTTCGCGGGGACTAGGTCAACTACGCGTAGGCGACTTGGCAGAAGCCGTGGTTGCAGTAGCCGCCGGGATTCTTCGCCAGGTACTGCTGGTGGTAGTCCTCGGCGTAATAGAACTCGCCGACCGGCGCGATCTCGGTGGTGATGTCGCCGAACCCGGCCGCTGCGAGCTTCGCCTGATACTTCGCTCGGGTGGCGTCGGCTGCCGCCAACTGCTCGTCGGAGTTGGTGTAGATCGCCGAACGGTATTGGCTGCCGACATCGTTGCCCTGACCCATGTACTGGACGGGATCGTGGTTCTCCCAGAACACCGCCAGCAGCTCATCGATCGTGACGACGGTCGGGTCGAAGACGATGAGCACCGCTTCGGTGTGCCCGGTCATCGAGGTACAGGTTTCGTCGTAGGTCGGGTTGGGCGTCGTTCCGCCGGCGTAACCGACGGCCGTGCTGTAGACGCCTGGCATCTGCCAGAAGAAGCGCTCGGCCCCCCAGAAACAACCCATCCCGACGACGAGGGTGTCCATGCCATCGGGCCATGGGCCAACCAGCGGGTTGCCGTTGACCACGTGGCTGGCAGCGACGGGCATTGCGGTGGCGCGACCGGGGAGGCAGTCTTCGGGCGCAGGAGGTGGGGCGGGCTTACGAAACATGTATCTATCCGTTCTCGTAGTTCTGTACTGAGTACTAACGCATCTGCCCGTCGTGACGTTCCTCTGCCGCAGAAGAATCTGCAGCCTTCGGCCTCCCGTCCGCAGCGAACAGCGCGGGCCATCCGCCCGTGTGGATGAACACGACGTTTTGCCCAGCGGTGAATCGCCCCTCATCAGCCAGGCCCAACACTCCGGAGAAGCCCTTTCCCGAGTACGTGCGGTCCATCAGCCAACCACCACGAGTCGCGGCGAAACCGATGGCAGCATCACCGGCCTCGGTCGGGACGGCGTAGTCGTCACCGATCCATCGCCCATCGACCTCGACGTCGGCCGGACCGATGCGAACCTCGGGCAGGCCCATCAGGTCGAGCACCTTGTCTCCGAGCACGGCGACATCGGGCAGCCCGATGTTGACCCCTTTCGCGACGCCGATGGCGATGACCGCCGGAACCGTGCGACCCTGAGCGGCCAAGGCGGCGCGGCCCGCCAACAACCCGGCGTGGGTGCCGCCGCTCGACGACGTGAACACGACCGCCGCCGGCGCGAGGCCGGTCGCATCGCACTGGTCGACGAGCTCGACGAAGGCGTCGGCGTAGCCGAGGGCACCGACCGCGGTGCTTCCACCGATCGGGATCGAATAGGGCGCGCGCCCTTGGTCTTCGAGACGTTGGGTGAGCTCGCGACGCGCCACCTCCAGCTGATCCCACGCGTTCTCCGCGACCCCGGTGAAGTGCAGGTGAGCGCCAAACAGAGTCGAGAGCAGTTGGTTGCCCGAGGCCTCGTTCGGCTGATCACCCGACAGCACCAGGTGGACTTCGAGGCCGAGCTTTGCACCGGCCGCCGCCGTCATCCGACAGTGGTTCGACTGGCCCGCACCGACGGTCACGAGCGCGCCCGCACCCATCGCGACGGCCTCGCCGCACAAGAACTCGAGCTTGCGGGCCTTGTTGCCACCGCCGCCGAGACCCGTGAGATCGTCGCGCTTCACCCACAGGTTGACGCCGTTGCCAATGGTTGGACCGGCTTCGAGCGGGGTCGGACGACTCGCGAGCAGTGCCCGGTGCAGATGCTGGAACATGCGGGCAAACCTAGGAGCGCTGAGCGGTCACCGTCGCATGATCGAAATCCCGGCCTCCGGGCTGCGGTGGCCAG
>RCMY010002614.1_pt1 | contig 16246 bp, 15 predicted proteins | sample 2041341 | NCBI WGS metagenome assembly RCMY01 (sample SAMN09708234, study PRJNA481090) | Marine sediment metagenome, whole genome shotgun sequencing project. | reverse complement strand
GCCGTCGCCCGTAAGGGTACGTATAACTTCTATGGAAATAGGTGAGTCCATTTCCGCACAGCTCCGAAAACCTTTTTTATTTACCGTTAAATTGTCATAGCAATGAAAATCGTAATTGCTAACGAAACCCATTTTAAATACGCCGAGATCATTTGCGACACCATTGCCGATTCGGCCAAGGTGCGCGGTACGGGCATCGCCAAGCGAACCCCCGAATACATTCGAAAAAGATTACAGAACGGGAACGCGGTAATCGCATTGGACGGACACACCTTCGCCGGCTTCTGTTATATCGAAGTTTGGGGCCATGAAAAATTTGTCGCCAATTCAGGCTTGATCGTACACCCCGATTTCAGGAACCAGGGTTTGGCCAAAAAGATAAAAAAACGCATTTTCGACCTCTCCCGAGAAAAATTTCCCAATGCCAAAATATTCGGAATTACGACAGGGCTTGCCGTCATGAAAATGAACTATGAACTGGGCTATAAACCGGTCACCTTTTCAGAACTAACGGATGATCCGGAATTCTGGAAGGGATGCCAGACCTGCAAGAATTTCGATATATTGACCCGTACCGAACGGAAAATGTGCCTTTGTACGGGCATGCTGTACGACCCGAACGCCAAACCGATAAGCGAGACAAATAAGAAACCGAGTAGTAAGGCTTTCGAGAGATTGAAGAGTATTAAGGAGAGTTTGTTTTTGAAGAAGAAATCAAAATAGAAATATGAAACTAGTACTAGCATACAGCGGCGGTCTTGATACCTCCTATTGCGCCAAATATTTATCCAAAGAAAAAGGATTCGAAGTCCATGCCGTAAGCGTAAACACAGGCGGATTTACAAAAGAAGAAATCGCTTCGATCGAAGAAAAGGCCCTACAACTAGGAGCCAGTTCGTACACCTCGATCGATGCCGTACAGACCTTCTATGATACAGTGGTCAAATACCTTATCTTCGGTAATGTACTGAAAAACAATACCTATCCCCTATCCGTAAGTGCAGAACGGATCGTTCAGGCCATCGAAATCGTAAACTATGCTAAAAGCGTAGATGCCAAATACATCGCGCACGGCAGTACCGGTGCGGGCAACGATCAAGTACGGTTCGATATGATCTTTCAGATTATCGCTCCCGATATCGAAATCATCACCCCGATACGTGACAACACTCTTTCCCGCGAAGCGGAAATCGAATACCTAAAACAGAACGGTGTCGATTATTCTTGGGAAAAAGCCAAATATTCCATCAATCGCGGCCTATGGGGTACATCGGTAGGCGGTGAGGAAACCTTGACCTCGCAGAAGCCGCTGCCCGAATCCGCGTATCCAAGTCAGTTACAGAACCAAGAACCCTCTGAAGTAAAACTGACTTTTGAAAAGGGCGAACTGGTCGCCATTGACGGACAAAAAGCTACTCCCGTTGAAAATATAATAAAGTTAGAGGCCCTAGCTTCAAAATATGCCATCGGCCGTGATATTCACGTAGGCGATACCATTATCGGCATCAAAGGTCGCGTAGGGTTTGAAGCATCGGCATCGTTGATTATTATCAAGGCACATCATTTATTGGAAAAGCACACCCTCAGCAAATGGCAGCAATTCCAAAAGGAACAGTTGGGCAATTTCTATGGGATGTTACTGCACGAAGGCAATTATCTCGACGAGGTAATGCGGAACATCGAAGTATTTTTGACGGACACCCAGCGAAACGTTTCCGGCGATGTTTTTGTAGCGCTCCACCCCTACCGCTTCGAGCTCAACGGTATTGACTCAAAACACGATTTGATGAACGCTTCCTTCGGTAGTTACGGCGAAATCAACAAGGGATGGTCGGCCGATGAAGCTAAAGGCTTTATTAAGATCATGGCGAATTCGGGGAAAATTTATAACCATGTGAACAAGAATTGACGGTCATTTAATGGTTTGAGTAAGGTTATTGAGTCTAATCGAAGTGTCCTAATGTCAAATCAATTGTGATCTAAGTAAAATATTTAATTGTCAGGTCGAGTACTTCGGCTGCGCTCAGCATAAACTGCAGTCGAGACCTCATCAGACCAGATTCCCGCCGGGATTTATGCCGAGCACTTAAACTGCGCTCAAAATAAAATTCGCTGAGAAGCGAGAAAGACAGAAAATAAGTGAATAATGATTAAAGTAGGAATAATAGGAGGTTCAGGATACACAGGCGGAGAATTAATCCGCATTCTCCTGCATCACCCTACAACAGAAATCGATTTTGTATACAGCACGACGCGTGCCGGGAAAAAACTGGTCACGGCGCATCCGGACTTGCTAGGGTCAACGGACATGGAATTTACAGGAAGCATCAATCCTGAAGTGGATGTCGTATTTCTGTGCTTGGGCCATGGCAATTCCTCCAAATTCTTAAAGGAGAACCATTTTTCCGACACCACCAAGATCATCGATCTCAGTAACGATTTCCGGTTAAAGCGTGATGTCGTTTTTGAAGGGAAAACCTTTGTCTACGGCTTACCAGAACTAAAAAAAGCGGACATCCAAGAAGCAGATTACATTGCGAATCCGGGTTGTTTTGCCACTACCATACAACTGGGGCTGCTGCCCTTGGCCAAAGCGGGACTTCTACATAACGACGTACATATCAACGCCGTCACCGGAAGTACAGGGGCAGGCGTAAGTCCGTCGGCGACGTCGCATTTCAGTTGGCGGAACAACAATGTGAGCTGGTACAAACCCTTTACCCATCAACATTTGGGGGAGATCAACGAAAGCTTAAAATCCCTACAACCCGATTCAGGGGAATTGTTTTTCCTACCCAACCGCGGTAATTTTACTAGGGGCATTTTGGCCACCGCCTATACAAAATACCTAGGCACCGAAGAAGAAGCCATCCGATTGTTCAAAGATTTTTATAGGGATGCCGTTTTCACACATATATCCGAAGAACCCATAAATCTGAAACAAGTGGTGAATACGAATAACTGTCATATTCATTTGCATAAACACGAGAATATTTTATTGATTACCTCGGCCGCCGATAACCTATTGAAAGGGGCATCGGGGCAAGCGGTACAGAATATGAACTTGATGTTCGGGTTTGAAGAAGGTGAAGGATTGCATTTGAAGGCAGGGGTATTTTAGAACAAAATGTTTAAAACAGGACGTAATTGTGAGGAGCAGACTAAAAAGAGAGCTCTAGCAAAATGCTAAAGCGACGAAGAGCCCTCTGTTGAATTTTTAGATAGGTTCGTCAGAGTACTTCGCTGCGCTCGCAATGACCGATAGAAATAACCCAATAGCGCAAAATATGAAAATAGCCATAATAGGTGCCGGAAACCTCGGCCTGTCCATCGCCAAGGGCATATTGAATTCCAACGGCGCGACGACCATGTATTTGACCAAGCGGAACCTGGCCGAAATTCAGGATTTTGAGAAGTTTGGAAACGTTACGTTAACGTCGGATAATCGCAAGGCTGTCGAAAATTCTGATATCCTCATTTTGGCTGTGCAGCCGAGTCAGTTGGAGTCCGTTTTAGCGGACATCAAAGACCTGTTGACCGATAGGCACGTGGTCATCTCCACGATAACGGGTTTTAGCATAGCCAAGATGGAAGCTATCATCGGAGTCGAGCAAAATATTGTCAGAAGCATGCCGAACACGGCGATTTCGGTAGGGCAATCGATGACCTGCATATGTAGCAACGAAAAGGGCAAGAAAAAGATAGAACTGGCAAAGGCTATTTTCAATAGGATGGGGCATTCGATGGAAATTCCCGAACCCCAGATGCAGGCCGCTACGGTTATTTGCGCCAGCGGCATTGCCTTTTGGATGCGCCTGATCCGTGCCACCACCCAGGGTGCCATTCAATTGGGATTCGATGCCAAGGAAGCACAAGAACTGGCCATGCATACCTGTAATGGAGCTGCGAGTCTGTTAATTGCCTCCGGTAGCCATCCCGAAGCGGAGATCGATAAAGTGACGACTCCCAAAGGATGTACGATACAAGGCCTTAATGAAATGGAGCATCAAGGCTTGAGTTCATCGTTAATCCAAGGGATAGCGGCATCTTACGAGAAGATTAGCCGTATTCAAGAGGGAGAGTTGTAAAAATTGCTATGCGCATAACGCTTATCGCCATGCGCTACATAAAAAATACGAATTGCGTAGGACGAAAACACCAGACACGAAGCCAAGATACTATGAAACTATTCGATGTTTACCCCTTATACGATGTAACCCCGGTTTCAGCCGAAGGCATCGTAGTAACCGATGATAAAGGCCAAGAATATCTCGATTTCTACGGGGGGCATGCCGTGATATCCATTGGACATTCACATCCTCATTATGTAAAGCGATTAAAAGATCAGCTCGACAAAATCGGATTTTATAGCAATTCGGTCAAAAATCCGTTGCAAGAGGAACTGGCGGACAAATTGGGCCGGTTATCCGGATGTGAAGATTACAACCTGTTTTTATGTAATTCAGGGGCCGAAGCGAACGAAAATGCTTTGAAGATGGCATCCTTTCATACGGGAAAGTCCCGCGTAATTGCCTTTCACAACAGTTTTCACGGTAGAACCTCTGCAGCTGTGGCGGCAACGGACAATCCAAAGATAAACGCGCCCATAAACCAGCAGCAAAAAGTTACTTTCTTGCCTTTCAACGATAGCGAGACCCTTGAAAGTGAAATCAAGAAAGGCGATGTGTGCGCAGTCATTTTAGAAGCCGTTCAAGGCGTAGGTGGTCTCGATGAACCATCCACCGAATTTTATCAAACCATCGAGAAATTATGTAGCGCTCACGGCGTAATTTTGATAGCTGACGAAGTACAGTCTGGTTTCGGGCGTACTGGTAAGTTTTTCGGGTTTCAACATCATGGAAGTTCCGCTGAGCCTGGTCAAAGTATAACTCCCGACATCATCAGTATCGCGAAGGGTATGGGCAACGGTTTCCCTGTCGGGGGAATCTTGATACACGAAAACATCAAGGCATCCTATGGATTGCTAGGTACAACTTTCGGCGGCAACCATTTGGCCTGTGCTGCGACCTTGGCCGTTTTGGAAGTGTTGGTCGATGAACGCTTGATTGAAAACGCCAAGCATTTAGAAGGCTATTTTAGGGGATTGGCCGCTGAAATTCCGCAAATTAAAAAAGTGAAAGGCAGGGGATTGATGCTAGGCTTGGAATTCGATTTTGAGGTCGCCGACCTGAGAAAGCGCCTAATTCACAACCAACACCTTTTTACCGGGGGTGCCAAGGATAAGCATGTACTTCGCGTACTTCCCGCATTGAATATAGCGGAGCGGGATTTGGATACGTTTTTCGAAAAATTGAAAAAAGAGCTTCGATGAGCACGAAGAAACGCATCCTCATAAAAATAGGTTCCAACACCCTCACTAAGGAAACTGATCAGATTTCCCGAGGAAAAATTGAGGATATCGGTCGACAAATCGCCTTATTGAAAAACGATTACGAGTTTATTGTCGTCAGTTCGGGCGCCATCGCTGCGGCCAAACAGTTCGTCAAATTGGAACATAACGGAGAAGAGATCAACGTAAAACAAGCCTTGGCCGCCATTGGGCAGCCCCATTTGATGCGGATGTTCCAAGAGAGTTTTCGGGAATTGGGGCTTTTTGCGGCGCAATGTCTGTTGTCCTACTCCGATTTTGAGAATCCGAAGTCCAAAGCGAACATCAAGAATACGATAGACGTTCTGGTATCCAACAATTTCATCCCCATCATCAACGAAAATGATACGGTGGCGGCAGATGAGATACAATTCGGGGATAATGATAAACTGGCCGCCTTGGCCGCGTCCCTACTTCATGCCGATCTCTTGATTATCGCCACGAATACCGATGGCATATACACAAAAGATTCTCTAAAGGACATCCATCCAAAAACAATTTCTTCCATTTCGGACATCCTGATATTGGCCAAAGAAGTTGGCGACGAAAAGTCTTCGCACGGCACAGGGGGCATGCAATCAAAAATCGAGGCGGCCACGATAGCACAGCAAGCCCACATAGAAACCTGGATCGTAAACGGCCTGAAAGACAATTTCATCGTCGATGCCCTGAACGGAAATAGTGAACACACCAAAATAACCGTATGAAAAACCTCGTAACAATTCTTAATAGCAACCGAAATGTTGAACGGCGAATTACACCCGCCTGAACAGAACAAGGAAATCCGACCTTTAAAAACAACAAGTATCAACAGATGAAAAACTATTTATCCTTAAAAGATATCGACGATTTGCCCAGTTGGGTCGCCGAAGCCAAAAAACTAAAACAAAATCCCACTGCCCATCGAAATTTGGGGGCGGGGAAGACGCTCTGTCTTCTCTTCTTCAATAACAGCCTCCGTACCCGCCTTAGCACCCAAAAAGCAGCCCTTAATCTCGGCATGGAAGTCATGGTCATGAACTTCGGCAGTGAAGGCTGGGCCTTGGAATACGGTGACGGAACCGTGATGGATAAAGGCTCATCGGAGCATATTAAAGAAGCGGCACAAGTCGTTTCACAGTACTGCAATATCGTCGCCATTAGGGCTTTTGCGGGATTGAAGGATAAAAAACAAGACGAGGCCGAGGAAGTATTAAATGGGTTCAAAAAATACGCCTCCGTACCTGTTGTAAACATGGAAAGTTCGGTAGGGCATCCGTTACAGGCCCTTGCCGATGCGCTTACCTTGGCGGAGCAGCCTACTAAAAAACATCCTAAAATTGTACTTTCGTGGGCGCCGCATCCGAAGGCCTTACCGCATGCCGTGGCGAATTCGTTTGTCGAGATGATGCGCTTGCAGGATGCGGAATTTGTGATTACCCATCCTAAGGGATATGAATTGAACCCAATCATTACCGAAGGAGCTACCATTGAATACGACCAAAAAAAGGCCTGTAAGGATGCGGATTTTATCTACGTGAAAAACTGGAGCAACTATTCCGATTACGGGAAAGTGCTGCATCAAGATTCCGATTGGATGATGACCAAGGAAAAGTTGGGGGATGCCAATTTTATGCATTGCCTGCCAGTTCGAAGAAATGTAGTGGTCGAGGATGCCGTACTGGATAGCGAAAAGTCATTGGTCATAGCGCAAGCGAATAATCGAACGTACGCAGCGCAAATCGTTTTGAAAAAGTTATTGGAACAACAAAAATAATGAAACTAAAAAACAAAGTCTGTATCATCACCGGGGCCACCAGCGGAATGGGAAAGGCAATCGCCGAATCTTTTTCAAACGAAGGGGCCAAATTGATTCTATCAGGCCGTAATGCTGAAAGGGGAAATGCCCTTGCCGCGCAATTACAGCAGGCCGTTTTTGTGGCAGGCGATGTCAGCGAATCCACTTATAACGAAAGATTAGTGCAATCTGCCATCGAAAATTTCGGCCAATTGGATATGCTCTCGCTAAATGCGGGAATACTTGGCTTGGGAAATGTAGTCGACCTTCCCGAAACGCTATGGCACAAGACCTTGAATGTTAATTTGAGCGCTATTTATTATATATGTAAATATGCCGTTCCACATATCAAAAAAAGCCAGAGCGGGGTAATAGTGATCAATTCCTCCATTGCTGCGTTCAAAAGCTTTCCGAATCACCCGGCGTATTGTGCTTCTAAAGCGGCAGCCGTTGCCTTGATGAAACAGATGGCGGTGGAATATGCACCGAACATCAGAATTAACGCAATTTGTCCGGGCCCGGTAGATACTCCTTTTTTATGGGATTCCGCAAAGGCCTTTGAGAATCCCGATTCCGCTGTGGAAGACGCCAAAAATGATACTTTGATGAATCGATTGGGCACACCCCAAGATATTGCCAAATTGACCTTGTTTTTGGCATCCGACGCTTCTTCGTGGATTACGGGGACGGCAATAACAATCGATGGCGGAATTTTAAATGCGTAATATGAAACCAAGCCTGTCTATAGTGAAAATCGGCGGGAACGTCATCGAGAACAAGGTCGAGTTATCAAAACTCCTGACCCTATTCTCTGAGATAAAAGGCTTTAAAATCTTGGTCCATGGCGGCGGAAAACTGGCTACAGAAATCGCCAAAAAGATGGGGATAGCATCCGAAATGGTAGACGGCCGGCGGATTACGGACGAACAGGGTCTAGAGATTATCACGATGGTATATGCCGGCCTGTCCAATAAAAACATAGTTGCCGAATTGCAGTCCAAAAGATGCAATGCTATCGGCATGAGCGGTGCCGACGGCAATGCAATCCTCGCCCATAAACGCCCTGTTAAGGTAATCGACTACGGTTTCGCTGGGGATATCGATGGCGTCAATGAAGGTTTGCTCTCCGAACTGTTGACCTTGGGGCTTACGCCGGTTTTTTGCGCCGTGACCCACGACGGAAAAGCGCAATTGTTGAACACCAACGCCGATACCATTGCCTCCGAATTGGCTATTGGGCTTAGCGAACGCTATATAACTACCCTATACTACTGCTTTGAAAAGAACGGGGTCTTAAAGGATGTTTCGGATGACGGCTCGGTAATAAAACACATCGATGCCGAAATCTACCAAGACCTGCTCAAACAGGGAGTCATTACCGACGGCATGCTCCCGAAAATGACCAATTGCTTTCATGCCTTGAACAAGGGGGCGGCTAAAGTATGTATCGGAAATATGTCGATGTTGGCCCAAACCGGTGATAGCCATACGACAATTACGTTATGAATCCATTTGACCACAAAAATCGCCCGAAGCCCCAGCATCCGGTTCGGGACAAAAAGTTTACATGAGTTCAAGTGCACCTGATACAAAAATAACTGACGATAAAAGAATGACGAAAGATATAGAACAGCTAACGGAAAAAGCCTTAGATCTACTGAAACAATTGATTTCGATTCCATCCTTTTCCTCCGAAGAAGATAAGACCGCCGATGCCATAGAAGATTGGTTCAAGGCATTTGATATCCCCTTCAAACGGGAAATCAATAATGTCTATGCGGTAAACGAATATTTTGAAGAAAGCAAACCGACTTTGTTGCTGAACTCCCATCACGATACGGTCAAGCCGAATTCCGCATATACGAAAGACCCGTTCCATCCACATATCGTGGATGGGAAATTGTATGGTTTGGGCAGTAACGATGCCGGGGGTGCCTTGGTATCCATGATGGCTACCTTTACCCATTTTTATTCCGAAAAAAACCTCAGCCATAATTTGTTATTGGTCGCTTCGATGGAAGAAGAAAGTTCAGGAGATAATAGCCTACGCGGATTGCTGACCAAACTTCCCAAAATAGACGTAGCCATTGTAGGGGAACCGACCTTGATGCAATTGGCCATCGCCGAAAAAGGTTTGGTGGTCTTTGACGCACAGGTAAAGGGTACGGCCTCGCATGCCGCGCATCCGAACGACGACAACCCCATTTACAATAGTATCGAGGTTCTTGAATGGCTCAAAAATTACAGATTCGAAAGAGTCTCCGAAGCTTTGGGGGAGGTAAAATTGACCGTCACCCAAATCAATGCGGGCGTTCAGCACAATGCCGTTCCCGCACAGACCGATTTGGTTATCGACGTTCGGGTCAACGACAAATACACAAATGCCGAAATAGCCGAGATACTGAAGAAAGATGCCCCGTGTGAACTGCAGGAACGTTCGTTGCGGCTGAACTCCTCGGCCATCGCCAAAGATCATTCCCTGGTACGATCAGGAATTGCCTTGGGAAGGAAAACTTACGGCTCCCCCACCCTGTCCGATCAGGCGGCATTGACTTGCCAAAGCCTAAAATTGGGACCGGGCGACAGCACCCGCTCCCATTCCGCAGACGAGTTTATCTATGTAAAGGAAGTCGAGGAAGGAATTGATTTGTATATTCGGATTTTAGAGGAATTTCTTAAAAAATAAACCCAAATACAATGATCAAATTCAAACTCAGAAGTTTTGTATTTAATCATTGTATTTGAATTTGAACTTAGCACTATGAAACTCTGGGACAAAGGCTTTAGCACCGATAAAAAAATAGACCACTTTACCGTAGGCAACGACCGCGAACTAGACTTACATCTGGCAAAATATGACGTGATCGCCTCGAAAGCACATGCCAAAATGCTTGGCAAAATTGGCCTGCTGACAGATGTCGAAACGAAATCTTTGGTCAATGAATTGGATCAAGTTGCCCTATCTATAGAAAATGATGACTTTGTTATCGAAGATTCTTTTGAAGATATGCATTCGAAAATCGAATACTTACTCACAGAAAAATTAGGCGATACGGGCAAAAAAATCCATACGGCACGTTCCCGGAACGATCAAGTTTTGGTGGCCATGCATTTGTATCTAAAGGATGAACTGACGGAAATCAAAGTCCAAACCAAAACATTGTTCGACTTGCTGTTGAACCTGGCGGAAAAACACAAGGATGTATTGCTTCCCGGATACACCCACCTACAAATCGCCATGCCATCGTCATTCGGACTCTGGTTTTCGGCCTATGCCGAAAGCTTGATCGATGACCTTTATTTTATCGAAGCCGCTTATAAGGTGGCCGACCAAAATCCGTTGGGCAGTGCTGCGGGCTATGGAAGCTCTTTCCCCATAGATCGAAGTTTCACTACCGAAGAAATGGGTTTTGCAACCACAAAGTACAATGTAGTCGCCGCTCAAATGGGCCGTGGGAAAGTAGAGAAAGCGACGGCCTTCGGAATGGCGAGCATTGCATCCACCCTATCGAAAATGGCGATGGATATCTGCCTTTATATGAGCCAGAACTTCGATTTCATCTCCTTTCCGGATGAATTGACCACGGGCAGCAGCATCATGCCACACAAGAAAAATCCCGATGTCTTTGAACTCGTACGGGGCAAGTGTAATAAGCTACAAAGCATTCCCAACCAATTGACTATGGTCATCAACAACCTGCCCAGCGGTTATCATCGCGACCTGCAACTGGTCAAGGAAATTATCGTGCCGGCGATTCAGGATATGAAAGCCTGTTTAGAGATTTTGACGTTTAGCTTAAAGGAAATTCGAGTCCGGAAAAATATCCTTGACGACCCAAAATACGATTATCTCTTTAGTGTGGATACCCTGAACGAACTGGTTCAAAACGGGATGCCCTTTCGCGATGCCTACAAAAAAATAGGGCAAGAAATTGCCGCAGGAACTTTTACGCCCAAACGCGAAATTGAGCACACGCATGAGGGGAGTTTGGGGAATTTGTGTTTGGAGAATATACGGCGGAAGATGATAAAAATATGAAGGGACGTAAAGGTTAAGCCTACTTCAGTGGAGATTGATGAAAACTAAAAAATTTGAATTTTGTAACTTTACTTGAATCTGAGTCCCTAGAAGTGACCCCAATCAGATTATGGTAATCATAGTCCATGAAATTCCTTTAAATTTTGCTGAGGTGATTTTCCTTTTTGAACGCATTGATGTCATACGGGGTTTGTTTTTTAGGGCATTCGGAGCATTAAAGAAAGCCTAATTTGTAATAATTTGGCAAAAATCCGGAATACATGAGACGTCCTATTCATAAAAAATATTCACTTTTCTTTGTGCCCGTTTTACTCTCTATGAATTTGATCGGAGCACAAGACGCCTATCAAAGAAATTCATCGGCAGACATTCAGGGTTATATCTTTAACCTAAGCCTCAACGACTCCACCGATCAAATCAATGGGGAAGCAGAAATTACAGTAAACTTTAAAGACAAGGCAGATGCCTTTACTTTAGACCTAATCGCCAAATCAGATACTTTTGGCATGGAGATAACCCACATTTTTGAAAGTGACAAAACGGCTAACTATTCTTTCGAGAACAGCAAAATCACAATAACCCCAGCATCCGATTCCACCAAATTAAGAACCTTTACAATAGGGTACCGGGGCATTCCCGAAAGAGGACTGGTCATCGATACCACCAAATTTGGCCAACGTTCTTTCTTCGGTGACAATTGGCCCAATTTGGCACGGCACTGGCTGCCTTCGGTCGACCATCCGTATGATAAGGCAAGTATTGAATTCCGTATAACGGCTCCTGAACATTATGATGTGGTCGCTACAGGCGAAAAAATCGAGGAAAGCTATTTCGGCAACGGGCTAAAGTTGACTACCTATAAAGAACCGGCGCCCGTGGCAATGAAAGTAGTGACCATTGGGGTAACTCAATTTGCCAGTAGGTTGCTCGACGAGGTCTACGATATTCCCGTAACGGCTTGGGTCTATCCCGAAAATCGGCTGGATGGTTTTGCTGATTACAGTGTTGCATCCGAGGTGCTGAAATACTTTATCGATAATATCGGGCCGTATTCCTACGCGAAACTGGCCAATATGCAGGCCAAGACCCAATGGGGCGGACTCGAAAATGCAGGTACGATATCCTACTTTGAAAATTCCGTCACCGGTAAAAATGAGGTCGAGGGGCTTATCGCCCATGAAATCGCCCACCAATGGTTCGGCAATTCCGCCACCGAAAACGATTGGAACCATGTTTGGCTCAGCGAAGGCTTTGCCACCTACTTCGCCATTCTCTACCAAGAAAGCGTCTACGGCGATAAAAAGCGAAAGGAAGAGCTCGAGCTCGACCGAAAACAGATTTTTGAATATTATGGGAAAAATCCTTCGCCCATCATCGACCTTAGCATTACAGATCCCATGAAAGTTTTAAGCGTCAACAGCTATCAAAAAGCCAGTTGGGTGCTGAACATGCTACGTCACAAACTGGGCGACGGCGTTTTTTGGGATGGCATTCGCACTTACTACAAGCGGTTTCAAAATGCCAATGTCATGACAGCTGATTTCAAAAAGGTGATGGAAGAAGTATCCGGAACGAATTTGAAGGCCTTCTTTGAGCAATGGCTATATACAAAAGGATATCCTGAAATCAAATGGGATTGGAGCTATCGCAAGGGTCAATTGGCAATCACCATCGAACAACGGCAAAAGCATCATATCTTCCAATTCCCTTTGGAAGTCGGCGTCATTACCAATGGCAAGATGGAAACCAAAACGCTACAAATCGAAGAAATATCGAAGACTTTTGAGATTCCTGTGACCGACAGACCCGATGCTCTCATTCTGGACCCCGAATCTTGGCTTTTGTTCGAGGTAAAGAAATGAATTCCGCTAATCGGTATATGACTTAATCGATTTTCCCAATAGAACGAATCAACGTTCGTCAGTAATCCTACATCTAACATCCTAATAAGGCAGAATAAAGCTTTTTCCAATTGTCCAAATCTCGACAAACTACATAAAATCATCGCTCACCTGCATTAAATCCCATTTCACAACAAAATTTTTTCCCCAGGACACTTCTCTCCTATTTTTGGAAAACATTGGATGACCTACACATCTAACATCCTATTAAAAATCCCAAATCATGAGAAGAATAGTCCTACCTATTCTATCGCTTTTAGCGGTAGCCTGCAGTTCAGAAATCGATGAAGTGGTCTTTGATGAAGTCAACAAAGAAATAGTTGTCGGGGAGAATCCTGATGAAACCGCAAAGGAAGAAACCTTCAACCTAAGCATTGAAGCTGTCGATGAAAAAAAGATGCTGACGGAAGCGCAAAAAGAACTGATTACCTATTTTCAATACCTCACTTTTTGGAAAGGACCTAGTCATACCCCGAACGCCTTCAATCAAAAATGGGGAAGTTCAATGAAACTATATCTCAGTGGCACTATTTCCGCTGAATACAAGACAACCGTAGCAAGGGTAATCTCGCAATACAACTCCCTTTTTGTCGATGGCGACTTCGATATAGCATTGACCGATAACGAAGACAATGCCAACGCAGTCCTATTTTTTGGCACCCAAGAGGAAGTGGAGACGGTATGGACCGACATGTACGATATCATCAAAGATGGCAACTATAGTGGCTACACAATCACGCCCTCGCAAAATTCGGTACTTATTTCTTCCCGTATTTGGATTTCGAACACTATCGAAGTACTCTTCAAACATGAGCTCGGCCATGCCCTAGGTTTCGGCCATTCGAACAAATGTGATGACGAGGACAGCTTTTTATGTTCACAAATCAGTACGGATAACGATATTCTATCAGTCGAAGCCGACATCATTCGGTATGCGTATCACAGGGATGTTTCCGCTGGGCAATCGGAAGCGCAAATCGAAGAGGTTCTGGCTCACATAATTGTCAACCAGCAATAGATTCCAAACCATTTACTCGTTATCATACATAAGGATTTTGAATTTTCTGAAATAAAAATCCTTATAACCATCCAATATGACCAGAAACCTGCTGTCTCTATTGCTATTGTTTTTTAGGACTACTGTTTTCTCCCAATCGTTCAATTCCATCTGGAATACGACAAATACCGGCCCAGGATTATTGACGGAGAACGGAGAACGAAATTAAAATACCGACGAATCCCGCTTATACTATCTACAACTATAGGGTAGTATGGAATGATGGCGATAAAAGATTCTCCCTTAGGAAACACATTTAGACTGATATTAAGCTATCGGTTTGGGGAAGGGTAGTCCATAAATTGAACTCGCTAAATTCCTAATCAAGGTTCTTTTTGTTCTTTAAAAAAATAGATATGAGGATGTTCAGCACATAGATCAGCTGTGCCACTGGAAAAAGAAACAAAATCATAAAAATATCCGCTCCGCTACTAAATTCTGTTTTATGATTATAATGGTCAGGAACGTCTTGAAGGCAAATAAAACTAAATTCAAACAAAAACCATAAAATAACGACAAAACTCATCACCAAATGTGAAAGGGTCAACCAGAAAAAAGGTTTTCTATTGAACCGCAGTAAAATCCAATAGCCAATTGCGCAAATAGCGGCCGAAAACGCCAGAAATCGAAAGACATGAGTATATGAAATGACAATATAAGTGTCATGTATATTAATATCGAGGGTAGTATCATATTGGCGTAAAGATAATACGTAGGAGACAAGAACTAGAATGGCCGCTACAAACCATAGAATCACATGCGGTTTATTTCGTATCCGAATCAACATTCCCATTTAATTGATATTCCCCAAATTAACAATCTCCTGATCGGTAAGGTACCGCCAGTGGCCCCTTGGCAAATCTTTCTTGGTCAGACCCGCATATACCACCCGGTCGAGTTTTATAATCTCATATTCCAAAGTCTCAAAAATTCGGGTGACGATCTTGGTGCGCGAGCTGAATATTTCCATGCCGATTTGTGTCTTGGGGGCATCAGTTACAAAACTGACTTCGTGAACCTTAACTACTTTCTGGTCGACTAGAAGACCTTCTTGAATCTTTTTCAGGTCGGCACTTCGTAACGGCTTGTTCAGTTCGATATGGAATATTTTCCGAAGTCCGTTTTTGGGACTGTTCAAGCGTTTGGTCAGTTCGCCGTCATTGGTAAACAATAGAAGTCCGGTCGTGTTCTTCTCCATTTTCCCCACAGGCTTCAGTTCGGTATTGGTGGCCTTTGATATAAGTCCGATTGCAGTTCGGTTGCCATGTTCGTTACGTGCGGCAGTCGTAAAATCTTTGGGCTTATTGAGCAATACGTACTCTTTTTTTGCAGGATTTAACAAACGCCCGTCAAACCGAACCTCATCGGTCCGTTTTACCTTATGGCCCATTTCGGTGACCGGCTTTCCGTTGACCGTGACACTACCTGCAGTTATCAGCACATCGGCTTCCCGGCGTGAGCAGACCCCGGAATTCGACAGATATTTGTTCAATCGTATCAAATCGGGATTGCTTGGCCGTTGACTACCGCCCTCACCTTTTACAGGCGCGTTTCCACGGGCATTACTCTTCTTTCTGAACGTTCCGCCCTCTCTGCCAGACGGCTTTTGGCCACCGTCTTTCTTCGACCTGTTCAATGATTTATTTCCCTTATTGGACTCCGATCGGCTCATGATTTCTGTTTTTGCAAATGTAGGGAAGGGAATTGGTATACGAAGCCAATCCCATGGAGAATTGATAGTCACAAAATACGGTTTAGCACCAGATCCACATCGATCAACAAAATACTAAAAACACCCACCACAATAATCAGCTTCAGAATATTGTGCAGCCAAACATAATGTCTTTTTGTGCCTGATTTCAGCAACAGTACAAGAAAAAGTAGCAAAAGCAACACACATCCCATAAAATAATAATGCATATAGCCCACGTCGAATTTGATAATCAGTAAAAGCGAGGGAATCAAGGTAAGCAAAATCAAACCGGATATTAGAAATTTGGAGAGCTTGGCACCATATAAAATAGGAATGGTAGCATAATTCTGGGCCAGATCACCCGTCATATTCTCAAGATCTTTGATCATT
>RCMY010002613.1_pt1 | contig 16248 bp, 15 predicted proteins | sample 2041341 | NCBI WGS metagenome assembly RCMY01 (sample SAMN09708234, study PRJNA481090) | Marine sediment metagenome, whole genome shotgun sequencing project. | reverse complement strand
GCGATTTTTCTGTATCTGTTCTTACGTGGAAAATGGGTTTACGGATTCGAGAAATCCTAATCGCTATACCGAACTTTTTGGTGTGAATTTGATACTGCGATTACTCTACACATAAGCTTTTCCTCATATAACTTACAATCAATACTTTTTCTTACAGCAGGCGTATACCGCTCTTAACAAGCCTGAATCCCATAAAATGGAGCTACACAAAATTACTATGTAGCTCCATTTTTGGTAGTATAACAACACTCTGAAATAAAAGTCTCAATATATGCATGAACTTAAACACTGTAATGTAAGCGCCTAGTTTCAGGGTGGATTTAAAATCATCACAAAATTTGCCATAATTATAGATGATAGATGCCAGCATTTTACTACAGTATCGGCGCTAGATACTATAAATGCGAGCGTTTTACTATAACTATGGAGGTTTCCTGTATGAAAACGCAAAGACGCACAGCAGACGAACAATATCAACTTATCATGGAATGCCGCAGCAGCGGTCTTAGTGACTACCAATGGTGTACAGAACATAACATCAATCCCGGCACCTTTTACAACTGGGTTAAAAGACTGAGAAAAAAAGCTTGTTATGATATCCCCTCTGCCACAGGACGCGGCGATTATAAGCCAGCCCTTAAACCGGATGTTGTAAAACTTGAGGTGATACCTGATCATCAAAACCCGGGCATTCCAACTGTCGAAAGCACAATGCTTCCGCTGGAAGAACCCTGCCCCGCCATCGAGGTCATGCTTGGGACTGTTTCAATAAAAATTTCAAATGATGTTGACCCGAAGCTGCTGTCACAGATCCTTAAAGCTGTGACAGGGACATGTTAGGAGACATCACTGTCGCAGACGAGATTTATGTGATCTGTGGTTATACAGATATGCGCAAGTCCATTGATGGATTATGCGCTGTCGTAAAAGACCAGCTGAATATGAACCCTTCCAGGCCAAATGCAATCTATCTCTTCTGTGGCAGACGTAGTGATCGAATAAAAGTGCTTCTTCATGAACGTGAAGGATTTGTACTTTTATATAAGCGGCTTGATGCCAACGTAGGAAAATACCGTTGGCCGCGCAACCGTAATGAGGTAAAACCCATTACATGGAGGCAGTTTGACTGGCTTATGTCAGGTCTTGAAACCGAGCAGCCAAAGGCGATAAAAAGTACCGGAAATGCTTGATTTTTCAGGATTTTTCGCTTGTTTTATGGTATAATTGAACCATAGAAAAGGAGCGAAAAAACAATGCCTTCAGGAGTAAGAGATATCCAGCTCTTAGAGCTTAAGGATACGATTTCACAACTGAATAATACAATCAGCACTCAGAACGAGCTTATCCGTTCCCTGCAGAAAATGCTGCAGGAACGTGATGCCAAAGACAGCGAAAAGGATCAACTGATCGCTAACCTTCAGGCACAGTTGGACTACCTGAAGACCAGACTTTTTGGCTCCACCAGTGAGATCCGGCATGAACAGCTCCCGGGACAGTTGGATCTGTTCCACCTGCAGACGGAGGATGAACCGGAACCGGTGCCCCTTGAGGTGGAATACATTGAGGTAAAAGCACACAAGAAGGCCCGTAAACCGAAAGCTGCTTATGATGAGGTCTTTGCTGATCTTCCGACAGAGAATGTTTATGTAGATACTCTTACGGAAGAACAGAAAACGTGTGATGTTTGTGGAACAATGATGGTTCCTATCGGACACGAACTCATCCGGACAGAACTGCGTTATACAGAGCCAAAGCTGGAGCGTATTGATTATTATGCGACTACCTATGAGTGTCCACAATGCAAGGAAACGGAAGATCCCCGGTTCATCAAGGACGAAGGAACTCCTGCACTGATCCCGGGGAGTTATGCATCGTCCGGTCTTGCAGCACATGTGATGTATTATAAATATGTCATGTCCATGCCCTTATACCGTCAGGAGAAGGACTTTGAACACCTTGGGGTAAAGATCAGCCGTACGACCATGGCCAGTTGGATCATCTACTGCGCAGAGAATTACTTTTTGCCAATGTATGAATATCTGCACCGGAAACTGTTGAAACGCAGATATCTGATGGCAGATGAGACTCCGATCCAGGTATTAAAGGAAGAAGGCCGCAGACCACAGAGTAAATCTTATGTCTGGCTGGTACGAACTGGTGACAATGGTGGGATTCCTATCATCCTTTATAATTACACTCCGACCAGAGCCGGCAGTCATGCCGCTGCTTTTCTTGCAGGTGCAGATCCCGGATACTATCTAATGGTTGATGGTTATAAAGGATACAACAAAGTGCCGGAGGCACAGCGTTGTTGCTGCTGGGCTCACATACGACGCTATTGGCTGCGGGCAATACCCAAAGGCCACGAAAAGGATTATACACATCCGGCAGTCCAGGGATTCCTATACTGTAATAAGCTGTTTGAGTATGAACGATCTTATCGAGAAAAAGGATTATCGCCCAAACAGATTTATAATCGCCGTCTGAAGGATCAAAAACCTGTCATAGAGGCTTTTTTGTCATGGCTTGACCAGCTGCATCCGGAATCCGGAGACAGGCTGATCAAGGCAATCAACTATTCCAATGGTTGCCGTCCGTTTATGATGAACTATCTGAAAGATGGTGCATGCAGCCTGAGTAATAATCTCAGTGAGAACAGCATTCGACCATTGGTAGTTGGCCGTAAGAACTGGCTTTTCTGTGATACACCAGCCGGGGCAGATGCCAGTATGAAAATCTATTCTATGATAGAAACGGCAAAAGCCAATGAACTTGATCCACTTAAATATCTGAGCTTCCTTCTGGAGCATCGTCCTGGTGCTGAAATGTCAGACGAGGAATTGGAACAATTTGCCCCGTGGAGTAAATTGGCTCAGGAAACTTGTAAATAAAATGTAGTGAAATACTCGCATGTCTGGCATCCTAGCGCGGGGTGTCAGATTTCATTTATAGGGTACGCCCTAAAACTATGCGCTTACGACCATACAGGCGTACCATATTTTTTCCTTGTATAATTCAGATCAATGGAACGACACTCTCTCAATGGATTATTTTTTTTATCCGCACTATAATACCCTGTTCCCGTTGTAATGCTATCTCTATCTTTGAACAATCCTTTTTCCCTAAATGATACTAATTTGGCTATTCCCTGAAATGCCGAAAGCCCGTTAATATCTTTTGTAGCATAGAACAAAGTCCTAATATCAGAACATGCGAAAGGAGCTGCCTTTCCTATTCCAAAACTTCCTAATTTTATCAGATTTTTGCTTGTTTGTAATATCTCCACTAAAGAAAATATTATAAATTTCAACCCATGAAAAATCTCCACTTCCATCATTCTTTAATAGAAATTCTGTTAATAGGTGTTTAACTTGCTTATTCATTTTTAATTGTTTATAATTTATTAATAGTTCAAAGATATAACATTATATCTACAATAACAAAACTCCTTGCTAATTTTCATAACAAGGAGTTTTGATTTCTTATTAAACCCATGTCCAACAGCACCCTTCTTTTTTATTTTTAATTTTAGGTTTTGTATTAATAGAAATAGATTTGATTTTTAATTTAGGTAGTTTAATTTTCTTCATCTTTTGAAGGTTTAGAATATTCTCCATTATCAGAAATACCTTGCCCTAAAAGGAATGCAGATACTACATAGACGATATTTTCAACTAATTCTGGTGATAGTGAAAGTGTATCACTCAAGAGTGTTGACAAGAGGCCTATGATAAATGCGATAAGTTTCTTCCAACCTTTTAATTTAGCTGGGATTGATTTAATAAATGCGATAATTTTATTCATAATAATTTATTGTTTATTTGTTTTTAAGAAAAGGATTAACTTCAAATAAAGTTACTCCAAATGTAAGAGATGGTCCAACACCATGTCTGAATGAATTCCAAGCTTTTGATACTCCTGAACTAGGATGATTTTGCCAATCATCTTTATTAAAGTTTCCATTAACTCCAATACCTGCTACTAAACTAAAAGATAATCTTTCAATTCCTTTATGTTTATCTACAAGTCCTGAAGTCTTTTTTACACTTTTAAAATATGGAAGTACGATAGGTACGACCATATTAATAGGCTTTAATTGGATAGGTTCACTAATTACTTTAGGATTTTTAAATACTAAAAAAGAAAAGCGAATGCTTAATGCACACAATATAACCGTTTCATTTGGAGGCGAAGAATTATTTTCAGGAATTACCTTCAAATTAAATGCAGGAGATAGAATAGGATTGGTAGGAAAAAACGGAGCAGGAAAATCAACCTTGCTAAAAGTTATTGCCGGTGAACAAGAATACAACGATGGTTCTTTAGCTTTTGATAAAGATATCAGTTTAGGTTTTTTAAAGCAAGATATTGATTTTGAGGAAGGTAAAACTGTTTTAGAGGAAGCATATGGTGCTTTTAAAGAAATTCGAAGTATCGAAAAAAAGTTAGAAAACGTCAATACAGAACTTGCCGAAAGAACCGATTACGAGAGTGAATATTACCACAATTTGATGCATGATTTAGATGAATTATCCCATCGTTATGAGTTGATTGGTGGTTATAATTACCAAGGTGATACCGAGAAAATATTAATGGGTTTAGGTTTTTCTCAGAAAGATTTCAACCAGCAAACCGATACTTTTTCAGGTGGTTGGCGCATGCGAATTGAGCTTGCCAAGTTGCTTTTGCAAAAACATGATATTTTATTACTCGATGAGCCAACCAACCATTTAGATATTGAATCGATTATTTGGTTTGAAAACTTTTTAAAAGGATTTAACGGTGGAATTATGATGGTTTCGCATGATAAAATGTTTTTAGATAATGTTACCAATAGAACAATTGAAATTTCTTTAGGTAAGATTTATGATTTTAAAAAGCATTATTCTGCGTATTTGTTGCTCAGAAATGAGATCAAAGAAAAACAGCTTCAAGCGCAAAAAAATCAAGAAAAGGAAATCAAACAAACAGAACAACTTATTGAAAAATTTAGAGCCAAAGCCAATAAAGCTTCGATGGCACAATCGTTAATCAAAAAATTGAATCGGGTAGATCGTATTGAAGTAGATGTAGAAGACAATGCTGTGATGAATGTTCGATTTCCTGTTTCTGTGGTTCCTGGTAAAATTGTAATTGAAGCAGAAAATATTTCTAAAACTTATGGCGATAATAATGTTTTAAATAGTATCGATTTATTGATTGAAAGAAATGCCAAAATTGCTTTTGTTGGTCAAAACGGACAAGGAAAATCGACTTTGGCTAAAATTATTGTCGATGAAATTTCTTATGAAGGAAAATTAAAACTGGGGCATAATGTGCAATTAGGGTATTTCGCACAAAATCAATCGGAATATTTAGATGGCGAAATTACGGTACTGCAAACCATGGAAGAATCGGCGAATGATTCCAACCGAATAAAAGTTCGAGATATGTTGGGTTCATTTTTATTTCGCGGTGATGAGGTTGAAAAAAAGGTGAAAGTCTTGTCTGGTGGTGAGCGTAATCGTTTGGCATTGTGTAAGATGCTCTTGAGTCCGTTTAATGTTTTAATTCTCGATGAGCCAACGAACCACTTAGATATAGCCTCGAAAAATGTTTTAAAAAAGGCTTTACAACAATTTGAAGGAACGATGATAGTTGTTTCTCATGATCGAGATTTTTTGGTTGAATTAACAGAAAAAGTATATTCTTTTAAAGAAGAAAAAATAAAAGAATATTTAGGCGATATCAATTACTTTTTAGAACAACATGATTTAGAAGATATGCGTGAAGTTGAAAAACGCACAAAAAAGGAAGTTGAAAAAAAATCAGCTGCAGCTCAAGAAAGTAGCAAAAAGAGTTTTCAAGATTCCAAACAAAAAAAGCAATTTCAAAACAAGCTCAGCAAAGTGGAAACGGAGATAGCGAAGTTGGAAAAAGATATAAAACTAGATGATGTAAAAATATCTGAGGATTTTGAAAAATTACGAACCGATGATAATTTCTTTAAAAACTACCAATCTAAAAAAGATAAATTAGATCTTTTGATGGAAGAGTGGGAACAAATTACCGAGAAATTAGAAGGTGTTTAATTGTTACTAAAAAAAACTAATCCACAAAAAAACTCGACAGTTTGTAATGTCGAGTTTTTTAACATTATCCTTCTTCTTTTATTATTTTGATTCTTCTATCGTAGGAGGGTAAACCGTCATTATTTGTGCAACAAATTCATTGATTCTAGCTTCTTTTTTATCGACATTTTTGGAAGAAGATAAAACTCCTGAACCCATACCTTGCCATACCAATTCTTTTTTATTTGCATCAATCAAGTCAATAAATAAGGTGCCTTCCGTTGATTTGTACACATTGTTATAGCCAAATCCCATTCCAGGACCAAATCCGCCACCGTAAAAGCCATAGCCATAATAATAAGGATACCAACCGTAATAATTATTATTGTAAACGTCAATTTTTTCACGTGATTTGGTAAAAATACTTACCAATAAATCAGGATTTTCTGATTTTGTAAAACCTTTGGCATTCATTTGTGCTTCGACAGCACGTAAAATTCTTCTTTTATCCAAATCGGAAATTTCAACTTTATCAATTCCTTTTTTGTAAAAAGCGTATGTTTTGAATTGTGCAAAATCTGTGGCTTTATCGTAATCGGAAGATACATTTACCGATGCGCACGATGCAATTAAAAAAAATGCTAAAACCGGAAGTAATTTTAAGATTCTCATAAATATAAAATTTAAAATAAATTTTCGAGTAAATCGGTAGCAACGCTATTTGGCATGGTAACTTTTAAATTTGCTTCTTTCTTCATCGCTCTTTTTATCGCGAAAACAGCACCATCATTTCGCGCCCAACTTCTTCTTGAAATTCCGTTATTCACATCCCAAAAAAGCATGGATTGTAACCGTTTACTTGCTTCTTCACTACCATCAAGAACCATACCAAAACCACCATTGATAACTTCTCCCCAGCCAACACCACCGCCATTATGAATAGAAACCCAAGTTGCTCCTCTAAAGCTATCACCAATTACATTTTGAATCGCCATATCTGCCGTGAATTGAGAGCCGTCGTAAATGTTAGAAGTTTCCCGGAACGGAGAATCAGTTCCCGACACATCGTGATGATCTCTCCCCAAAACTATGGGTGCTGAAATTGTACCATTTTTTATGGCTTGGTTGAAAGCTTCGGCAATTTGACTTCTGCCTTCTGCATCCGCGTATAGAATTCTGGCTTGTGAGCCAACCACCAATTTATTCTCTTGTGCCCCTTTTATCCATTGCATATTGTCTTCCATTTGCTGTTGAATTTCTGTAGGAGATTCCAATTTTAATTTGGTTAAAACTTCTAAGGCAATCGCGTCGGTTTTTTCTAAATCTTTTGCTTTCGCGGAAGTGCATACCCAACGAAATGGACCAAAACCGAAGTCAAAACACATGGGTCCCATGATATCTTCAACATACGAAGAGTAAGCAAATTCTCTAACACCAACAGCGCCTCGAGATTGTGGTGGATTTTTTCTGTTTTGAAAAGTAGGAGAATCTAAATAAATATCTGCACCAGCACGAGATGCTTCCAATAAGAAAGCATTTCCATAATCAAAAAAATAAGTCCCTTTTTCGGTATGTTTATTAATAGATGTAGTTTGTAATCGCAAAGATTCTTGCACTTTTTCTTTAAATTTTTCAGGATTTTCAGCCATCATTTTGTTGGAGGCTTCATAACTCAATCCGACAGGGTAATAACCACCAGCCCAGGGATTATGCAGCGAAGTTTGATCACTACCTAAATCAATAAAAACAGACGCTTCATCAAATTTTTGCCAAACATTTACGATGTTTCCGAGATATGCAATCGAAATCACTTCTTTATTTTCTTTGGCTTTTTGAACTCTTTTTACTAATATATCTAAATCGGTTATAACTTCATCGACCCAATTTTGACCAAATCGAGTTGCAACAACTTTCGGGTTTATTTCTGCACAAACAGTAATGCATCCGGCGATATTTCCTGCTTTTGGTTGCGCTCCACTCATACCACCTAAACCAGAAGTTACAAATAATTTTCCCGCAAGATTTTCACCGTGTTTTGCAATTTTTCGCCCTGCATTTAAAACAGTAATTGTCGTACCGTGAACGATTCCTTGCGGTCCAATATACATATAACTTCCAGCAGTCATTTGTCCGTATTGGGTTACACCAAGCGCATTATATCTTTCCCAATCATCAGGTTTTGAGTAATTTGGAATCATCATTCCATTCGTAACCACAACTCGTGGCGCATTTTTGTTGGATGGAAATAATCCCATCGGATGACCGGAATAAATTGTTAAAGTTTGTTCGTCAGTCATCTCCGCCAAATATTTCATGGTGAGTAAATATTGTGCCCAATTTTGAAAAACCGCACCATTACCTCCATAGGTAATCAACTCATGTGGATGCTGGGCTACAGCCTTATTTAAATTGTTTTGAATCATGTGCATGATTGCCTTTGCCTGTTCCGTTTTTCCGGGGTATTCTTGAATCGGACGAGCATAAATATCATAATCCGGTCGAAAACGGTACATGTAAATTCGTCCGTATTCTTTCAGTTCTTGTGCAAATTCTTTCGCTAAAACTTCATGATGTTTTTTGTCAAAATAGCGCAGCGCATTTCGAATTGCTAATTTTTTCTCATCCAAAGAAAGAATATCTTTTCGCTTTGGTGCATGATTAATTTCTAGATCGTATTTTTTTGCTTGTGGTAATTCTACAGGAATTCCGTGTAAAATCTGTTGTTGAAATGTATTCATGAAATTATTTTTAATAATTTTCTTTTGTAGGATTGTATCCGTAAGGGCAATGGCGGCAATTATTTTTACAGCAATAGCCTCGTTTTAAATGGTATTTTTCGGTAAAAACCTTAAAACCTTGTTCGCTTAAATAAAAATCTTCAGGCAATAATTCGTCATTTTTGATACTCATGGTGCAAAAATAATTTTTTGAATTGATTTTCGTACTTTTCCGCTATGTTAATCTTTTCAAAAATATTTTTAGCACCGAATTTCAACGCCATTACGATATGGCCATTTATTATTTTGAAAGATAAGTTTTTAAAAAATAATAAGATATTGTTACAGCATGAAAAAATTCATTTACGACAACAAATTGAAATGCTGGTACTTCCTTTTTTTGTATGGTATTTGCTAGAATTTTTCATTCGGTTGGTCATCACTAGAAATTGGATGCGTGCATATTTTAACATTAGTTTTGAAAGAGAAGCTTATAAAAATGAAAAAAATCTTACTTATCTTCGCGGCAGAAAATTTTGGAGTTTTTTAAACTATTTATAAAAGGAAAAGCTGAAGAAAGAAATTAAAAATAATAGTATTCAATTAAATGAAATTGAAGATTTCGGTGTTTCACTTTCCCTCAAAAGAGAAGATAAAATACATGCTTTTATTTCTGGAAATAAGTATCGGAAATTAAAATATAATATTTTAAAAGCTCAAGATGCCAAGCAAAATACCTTGCTCACTTTTGGTGGAGCATTTTCTAACCATATTGCAGCGGTTGCTTTTGCAGGTAAAGAATACGGGTTTAAAACTATTGGTATCATAAGAGGTGATGAATTGGAAGAAAATTTTGAAGAAACAATACGAAAGAATTCAACGTTAAGGATTGCACAGGAGCATGGCATGATTTTTAAATTTGTGACCAGAAGTGATTATCGTTTAAAAAACACGGAACAATTTATAGATAATCTCAAAGAGAAATTTGGAGAATTTTATCTAATTCCGGAAGGAGGAACGAATGATTTGGCGGTTAAAGGCTGCGAAGAAATTTTAAAGCCAGAAGATGCCATTTTTGATGTGGTATGCGTTTCTATCGGAACTGGAGGGACCATTGCTGGGATAATAAATTCCATAAAGGAAAATCAAAAAGTTATTGGTTTTCCGGCATTGAAAGGCGATTTTTTACAAAAGGAAATTGAGAAATATACAATACCAAATGAAAAATGGAGTTTAAATACCAATTACCATTTTGGTGGATTTGCTAAGATTAATGAAGAATTGATTAATTTTATCAATAATTTTAAAGAAGAAACTAGTATTTCTTTAGATCCTATTTATACCGGAAAAATGATGTTTGGAATAGTAGATCTTATCAAAAAAGGTTATTTTGAAAAGGGCATAAAAATTCTGGCAATTCATACCGGAGGCTTACAAGGAATTTCAGGAATGAACACAAGATTAATTAAAAAACAATTACCATTACTTCAATAATGCGAAAAATAATATTCATCATACCGGTTATAGCACTTGTTTTTTTGACAAGTTGTAGCGCTACGAAAAGAACCAGTAGTACTGCTTCTAAAACAACAAAAGCGAATAAGGAATTACAGCGGCAAGAAGATAAAATATATGTTCAAAGCGATATTATTTTTAATAAATTCAAAGAAGATAATCTTTCTTTAAATGGTTATACGTTGACCTATATTTCTGATTATAAGAATATTGCCATTGAGAAAATGATGGAATATAAAATCCCGGCGAGTATCACTTTGGCACAAGGAATTTTAGAATCCGGAAACGGCAGAAGCGAACTTACACGAAGAGCAAATAATCATTTTGGTATCAAATGCCACAGCGATTGGAAAGGTAAAAAAGTATATCACGATGACGATAAACGTGGAGAATGTTTTCGAAAATATGATAATCCGGTGGGTTCTTTTAACGACCATTCACTTTTTTTAACAACCAGAAGCCGCTATGATTTTTTATTTGACTTAAGAAGAGATAACTACAAAGGTTGGGCGAAAGGACTAAAAAAAGCGGGTTATGCGACCGATAGAAAATATCCTGCAAAATTGATCAATCTTATCGAAGATTATAAATTGTTTGCTTATGATGATTTGGTAATCGACAACAAAGGGTATAAAAAAAGTGAACCCTTTGAAATAGAGAATGAAAATAACGCAATTGACGGCAATGATGCGGTTGTGAAAGGCAAATTTATAATTGTAACGAAAGGAGATACGCTTTACTCTATCGCAAGAAATAATAGTACAACCGTTACTTTTTTGAAAGAAATTAACGAATTGACTTCCAATGAAATTAATATTGGTCAAAAATTATATCTAACCAAAGAATAAAAAAAGCATCTGCTAAGGGCGGATGCTTTTTAAATAAATGTCAACTTACTAAACTAATTTTCAATCAATTATCTATTGTTTTGAGGGCCTTGTTTCTTATTGCCTCCCTTATTTTTGTTTTTCATGCCTTGGCTTTTTCTATTTTTTTGTTGCATGGTTTTCCAATCTTCGTATTGTTTTTCATTCAATATTTTTTTCATTTCTGTTTGATGCTTTAACTGAACATCTAACATTTTGTTTTTCATTTCAAACTTTTGATCGGAGGTCATTGGTGTTCCATCTTTTTGGGTACCTCGATATTTAGTTCGCGTTGCATCGCGTTCAATAGTCATTTTTTTGTTCAACTCTAGAACTTGGGTTTGTTGTTTTTCGGTTAAATCTAAGGCTAATGCCATGTGTTTTGTTTGGGTAATAGCTTGTTGATCAGGTGTCATTTGACTTCTGTTACCTTTGTTAGAAGGTCTGTTTTGTGCAAAGGCAACCACTGTAAATGCGATAAGGATAATGCTAAATAATTTTTTCATGATGTTTGTATTTTATGTTTCTTGTTATGATGGTAAGACAATGTATTTACTAAAAAGTTTAATCCTTAAGAAAAATTTAACGTAGTTTAATTGTCTCTTTTTTAGAACTTAAACTTGCTCTTATCATAATTCGCATTTTTTGCAGTATTTTTGCAGCATGGAAAAAACGTATCAACTTTCAGATTGGTTGCCTACAACAAATAAAGAAGTCAAGATTAGAGGCTGGGAAGAATTGGATGTAATCATCATTAGCGGAGATGCTTATGTTGATCACGCCGCTTTTGGTCCAGCAGTTTTAGGTCGAATTTTAGAGAGTTTCGGATTGCGAGTTGCCATTGTTCCGCAACCTAGTGTTCATGATAATTTGCAGGATTTTACGAAAATGGGAGCTCCGAAAATGTTTTTTGCGGTTACTGCGGGTGCGATGGATTCTATGGTAAGCAATTATACGGCCAGCAAGAGAAGAAGAGATAAAGATGCTTATACTCCTAATGGTGATAAAGGTTTTCGTCCGGATTATGCAGCGACAGTTTATTCGCAGATATTGAAAGAAAAATTTCCTGATGTTCCTGTCGTTGTTGGTGGAATCGAAGCCTCTTTGCGAAGAGTAACCCATTACGATTATTGGAGCGACACGTTAAAACCAAATATTTTAACTGACTCTAATGCAGATTTATTGGTGTACGGAATGGGAGAACAACCTTTACGGGAAATTGTTGAATTACTGCAAAAAGGAGTGCCTTTTTCGTCTTTAAATACCATTAAACAAACCGCTTTTTTAATTGATAACAACCAAGAAATTCCAAAAAATAAAAATTGGGAAGACATAGAAATTAATTCTCACGAGGCCTGTTTACAGGATAAAAAAACATTTGCTTCAAACTTTAAAGTAATTGAGCAAGAATCTAATAAAACTTTCGGAAGAAGAATTTTGCAAAAAGTAAAGGGCAAAACATTGGTGATTAATCCGGTATTTCCTACTATGACCGAACAAGAAATTGATGCTTCGTACGATTTACCTTACACTAGATTACCGCATCCAAAATATAATAATCGCGGACCGATACCAGCTTATGAAATGATTAAATTTTCGATTAATATTCATAGAGGATGTTTTGGAGGTTGCAGTTTTTGTACGATTTCTGCCCATCAAGGTAAGTTTATTGCAAGTAGAAGTAAAGAGTCTATTTTAAAGGAAGTTGATAAAGTAACACAAATGCCTGATTTTAAAGGTAATCTTTCTGATATCGGTGGACCTTCGGCAAACATGTATCAAATGAAAGGTAAAATTCAAAGTATATGTGACAAATGTGTTGCGCCTTCTTGTATTGCGCCAGTTATTTGCCATAATTTAGATACGTCGCATAAACCTCTAACTGAAATTTATCAAGCGGTTGATGCACATCCGAAAGTGAAGAAATCTTATATCGGTAGCGGTATTCGTTATGATATGTTAGTGCCAGAATTTAATAAAAATGCTGACCCTAAAGAGTTAGAAGAATATACTGAAGAGGTGATTACGAACCATGTGTCGGGAAGATTAAAAGTTGCTCCGGAACATACTTCTGATGCAGTTTTGAAATTGATGCGGAAACCTTCCTTTACCTATTTTCATAAATTTAAAGAGAGTTTTGATAAGATCAATATTCGAAAAAAATTAAATCTTCAACTGATTCCGTATTTTATTTCCAATCACCCGGCGTGCGAAGTAGAAGATATGGCGAATTTAGCTGTAGAAACTAAAGATATGGGTTTTCAATTAGAACAGGTTCAGGGTTTTACGCCAACACCAATGACGGTGGCTACCGTTATTTATTATAGCGGATATCATCCATATACTTTGAAAAAGGTTTTCACGCCAATATCCAAAAAGGAAAAAGAAGAACAGCATCGTTTTTTCTTTTGGTATAAAAAGGAAAACCAAGCATGGATTAGAAATACCTTACAAAAAGTTGGTAGAAACGATTTAGTGGAAAAATTGCTCTTCACAAAAAACAAAAAGGAGTATAGCAAGCCGACTAAAACGGTGAAAAATAAAAAGAAAAACAACAGTTTTGTGAGTGTTTTAGATAAATCTGCTAGAAAAAGAAAGCGGTTTTAATTCTTATTATTATGCTAGTAACAGTAAGATTTTATATTTATTTTTGTCCAAAATTTTCAAATTTATGATAAAACCCTCGTTGAGGGATTTAGTAAAAAAATGGCTTAATCTCTCCACTAAAGTAACTATTTAATCCCGACAGCTATTGGGACAAATACTTAAACCTGTTTTAAACGTATGAAAAAAATACTATATATCTTATTATTTATTTCAAGTTCAATTTTTGCACAACAAAAAGTAACGGTTGACTTGAGCAATCCGAATGCGACTTTATATACGCATATTTATTTCTTGCAACCAGATAGTTACGATGAGACGAAAGCTGCAGCTACAATTCACGGAATTCCAAGAGATGAAGCTATTGATAAGGTAGTCAAATTGAAAAAAATATTTGATGGTACTGGTTTGCGGCTTGATTTTAGTAAAATTCCAACAGATCCTAATTATGAAGATACGATTTCAAAAAATCAAAATAGATTAGACATACAACCATATAAATATTTTCCGTTTCAAAATAGGATGCCTGATATTTATGTCGAAAAAGTAAATGGAAAATGGTATTATTCAGAGCAATCTGTCCAAAAAATCGATGAAATATACGATAACACTTTTGCATGGGAATTTTCTTGGCTTCAATCAAAACTTCCGAAATTAAACCATAAAAAGTTCTTAGGAACAGAAATTTGGAAATTACTTGGCTTACTTATATTACTTGGAATTTCAACGTTATTATTCTATATTTTAAAGCCAATTGTATTTTTTTTACTAAAAAAAATACAAAGAGTTATACTTCATGAGATCAATGTAAATTCCTATGATTTATTAAAGAAATTAGCACGTCCGATTGTGTTTATATTGATTATAAAGTTCTTTGAAAAAATGCTTCCAAGTGTGCAATTAGTAAATTATAACACCTTTCTTTTTATAGGTTTGAGTATCGCAGAAACCATATTTTGGATTTTTTCATTTCTAATAGTAAGTAAGTTGTTGTTTTTATTATATCAAAATCATATTCAAAAAACACCGACAAAATTAGATGAGCAGCTCGCTCCGATTCTAAAAAAGATAGTTAGTGTTATAATAATTTTAATTGGGTTTTTACATATCTTAACTCTGTTTGGTGTTGATCCAACTACAGTGCTTGCTGGAGCATCTATTGGTGGAATTGCAATCGCTTTTGCGGCACAAGATTCTGTTAAAAATTTAATTGGTACTGTGGTTATTTTCTTAGACAAACCATTTCACATTGGTGACTGGGTAGAAATTGGAGGCGTTGTTGGCACTGTCGAAAATGTTGGTTTGCGGTCAACAAGAGTGAGAGCAGCAGATACTTCGGTTTATCAAATTCCGAATAGTAAGGTGTCAGAAGCGGAAGTAAATAACAAAGGTTTGCGAATTTACAGAAGATACCGAACGGAGTTAGGCATACGATATGACACGCCACCCGAACTTATTCAGGCTTTTGTTAGCGGTGTTCGTGAGTTGGTTATTGCGCATCCTGAAACTTTGAGTGATTCGTATAATGTTGAGTTTACCGGTTTTGGAGATTCTTCTCTTTTGATCATGATAAATTTATATTTCAAAGAATTGGATTGGGGTATTGAGCAATCATCGAAACATCGATTTCACATGGCAATTGTGAAGTTAGCAGCAGCTTTGGGCGTTCAATTTGCATTTCCAAGTTCTACGGTTATGATTGAACAGTTTCCAGAGAAGAATGATATTTCGATGAAATATGATATTAATAGCGAACATATTTCGAAAAAAGTAGAAGAGATTTTAGAAAATTTCAAAAAGGAGGATGATAAAAAAGATTCAAATGTTTCAAATACATCGAGTTAATTAATCGGTGTGATTATTTATACTTTTCGATATAAGCATTAATTTCTTTTTTCATATCGATGTTTTTCCAATATTCTAACAAATCAAAATATTCGAAAGGCAATTTCGATTCTTGTTTTTTTAAAGAACCGTTGGCGAAAGATCGTTGCAAAACATCTTCTACAATAAAATCTAAAGGATCATTTTCAGGATGATATTCACTTTTTAAAGATAGTTTGAACAAACTTGCTGTAGAATTATACCAAAAAGCGTTCCAGCTGCTGCGATATTCTTTGATTAAATCATACATGGTTACACCGGTTTGTCGGTTAACTAATTTTATTAAAATACGTCCTTCTGTGCGGGTTAAAGTTTTTAAGGAATCGGTAAACTCACCTTCCATGAATTTTTGAATCTCTCGAATATGTTTTTTTCTTTTTCTTTTAGAAGTTATTTTTTCTAAATCCTTGTTGATTTCGGTTAATTTATCAGACGCCAATTTAGCAAACGGATAGGCTTTTTGAACTTTTTTGTAGTACCAGTAATAATATTTTTTTTCTGAGGTTGATTTAAAATTTCTGTTTTTAAAAAGCACAATTTCATCCAAAGCCATTGTCATGCTGTCATTTCTAATAATGAGCATGTCGTTAATAATGGTGTCCGTTTTCATCT
>RCMY010004757.1_pt1 | contig 16249 bp, 13 predicted proteins | sample 2041341 | NCBI WGS metagenome assembly RCMY01 (sample SAMN09708234, study PRJNA481090) | Marine sediment metagenome, whole genome shotgun sequencing project. | reverse complement strand
TGGGGCGTCGGCTCGGCTGATATGAAGGGCGGTCTTGCCGTCTTCCTGCATTTGGCACGAACTATGACAGAACCAAAAGTCGATTTGTCGTTCGTGTTCTACGCTCGCGAAGAGCTCCCAAAGGAGCACAATGGCTTGCGCGAGATCATTGCTGAACGACCTGAGCTACTCGAAGGCGATGCGGCGATTCTCGGCGAACCAACCGATGGTCATATTGAGGCTGGTTGCCAGGGCGCAATGCGGATTGAGGTGACACTCGCCGGCAAACGGGCGCATACGGCTCGCCCGTGGATGGGGCGCAACGCCATTCACCGTATGGCGCCGATCCTAGATGCGCTCGCAGCCTACGAGGCGCGAATGCCAGTGATTGATGGTTGCACCTATCGCGAGGCAGTCCAGGCCGTCACGATCGAGGGCGGTCACGCCGGAAACGTCGTGCCTGATATCGTCAAGATGAAGATCCACCACCGCTACGCACCCGACCGTTCTGAGGCCGAGGCCGAAGCATTTCTTCGGGAACTGATTGGCCCCCACATGGACGATGGCGATCGCTTCGAGGTTGTCGATTCGTCACTTGCTTGTCCGCCATCGCTCACTCATCCGTTGTTGCAAGCGCTACGCGACGAATCCAATCTCAAAGTTGACGCCAAGCTCGGTTGGACCGATGTCGCGTGGTTTGCGGAGATCGGAATACCGGCAACCAACTTTGGTTCTGGAGACCCAAAGGTTGCGCACGCCGCCGACGAGCATCTGCATCGAGAGTCGATCGAGCGCACCTACGCGGCGCTCCGAAAGATTCTCTAACCAGACCTGCCCGCAAGGGGGTCTTCGGGCCAATCGTGCTTGGGATAGCGGCCACGAAGGTCGGATCGCACGCCCTGATAGCTGCCGCGCCAGAACCCAGGCAGGTCTTGTGTCCGTTGGACGGGACGGCTGGCTGGTGAAAGCAGCTCAATCGTAATTGGCGTCTGATGAGGCCCTGCAACTGGCTGCTGGTCGAGACCGAGTAACCATTGCAGCCGCACTGCCCACACCGGTTCTCCGCTGACATACGTGACCCGGACGCTCTGGCCCTTCGGAGTGTCGAGCGAAGTCGGGGCGAGCTTGTCGAATTGCTGGCGTTGCTGCCAGGTGAGCAACGCAAGTAACGATGAACCAACATCGATCTGTTGTAGCGCTCCTGCCGAGTGGCGGCCGTCGAGCGTGATCCACTCGGCCAGTCGATCGACGAGTTCAGAGGTGCGAACATCGGGCCAGTCGTCGGGTGCTTGGTCGTGTAGCCACGCAAGTCGAGCCCGAGTCTCGGTCGCTTTTGTCGACCACGAGAGCAGGTCCAGGTTGCTACGGCGAAGCGCAGAGAGAACTTCTTTCTCGGCAAGTACAGGCGGGGCATGCTTACTCGGCTGGCGCCGAAAGATGAGCGCTCCGTAGCTCGTCACTCGTTCCGCTCGAACCCGACCGAGCTCGCCATCCCACGTGACGACGTCGGTTGTTGTGGTGAGCGATTCAACTGCGGCGATGAGGTCGTCGCGACTCAGCGGGATGGCGCGTGAGACGAAGCCCGATGTCTGATCGGCGTCGGCATCGACAATCACCAGTGCCTCTGATCCGGTGAGTGTGCTTGAACGCCGAAGTTTCACCTCGCTGCCAGTAGCAAGCAGGTAGCGGCTGGGGTCGTCTGACCGGACCAGGGCTAGTCGATCAGGCCAGCTCTTGGCGCAGAGGAGGGCAAGGGTGTCGCTGCCGTCAGCCCTGGTGGGCCCGGGGCTTAGCCGCTTTTCAAGTTGGCTCAGCCTCTTCAATAGACGCTTTACCTCACGCTCGTGGGAGCGGCGAGTCTGTTTCACCTCAGCTTCAAAGTCGTCGTTCTGGGGCCACTGATCTGAACCTGTGACCATGGCGACCTGCGCCGCGAGATGTAACTCGTCTGCGGTCGATGCCCGAGCGACTAGAGCGGCGGCCCTAGGATGGAGGCCGAGCTTGGTGGCCAGAGACCCAAGCTCAGTGAGACTCCCTTCGATCGACGTGAGGCCGAGATCAGCAAGGCGCTCGTACGCCGCGTCGAGGCGATGTTTCGGAGGAGTGTCGAGGAGGGGCAGCGAGTGTGCAAAAGGGTCGCCCCACCGTGCGAGGTTGAAACCAAGCTCGAGTGGGTCGCCACTCAATACTTCCGGCAGAGGCGCCTCGTCGAGGTGGCGGTGGTCTTCAGCCGACCAGAGGCGTAGGCACAGACCAGGGCTGAGGCGGCCCGCTCGACCGCGTCGCTGGTCGGCGGCAAAGCGGGTCACATATCCAGTTTCCAGGCGACCGAGGCCCGTCTTCTGGTCGTACGCGGCTCGACGTGCCAATCCACCGTCAACTACCGCGTTGACATTGGGAATGGTGAGCGAAGTCTCGGCTACTGCGGTGGCGACAATGATTCGACGCTCGGTGTTCGCAGCCAACAACCGTCGCTGTCCTCTGGCGTCGGTTCCGCCGGACAGAGGTTCGCCCTGAAGACCAAGTGCGGAGAGTTCGCCGATGACATTTCGGATCTCGCGCCGCCCTGGCACGAAGACCAACACGCTTCCGTCAACCTCGGCAAACGCAGTAGCCGTATGTCGGGCAACTTCGTAGGCCCACTGTCTGGCTGTGGGGCGAGGAAACGACCGTGTCTCAATCGGGAAGGTTCGACCCTCGGCCGAGATGATTGGTGCGCCACCCAGGAGCGCGGCAATGGGAGGGGCATCGATTGTTGCGGACATGACTGAGACGGAGAGGTCGGGGCGGAGGGCGTCTCTCGATTCGATGCTCATTGCGAGGCCGAGATCGGCATTGAGGCTTCGCTCGTGGAACTCATCGAAGATCACGGAGCCGACTCCGGGCAACTCTGGGTCTTCACTCATGATCTGGGTGAACACGCCCTCGGTCATCACCACGATCTTGTTGTTGGCCGAACGAGCGTGCTCGCCTCGCATCACTAGTCCGATGTAGCCACTTCCCAATGGTTTCCCGGTCAGATCGGCGAGCCGTTGGGCGGTGGCCCGAGCTGCGACTCGACGCGGCTCGCAGAGGTAGATCAGGCCCTCCACCTGGTCGGCCGCAAGCAATGGCACCACGCTCGACTTGCCGGCGCCAGGCTCAGCGGTAATGACGGCGCCACCGGCTGAAAGCGCGGCCGAGATCTCCTCGGCAACGGCATCAATTGGTAGTCCGGTTGGCCGGACGGAGTAGTGGCGATTGGTCAAAGTTGCCTTGTTGTGCTGCGGTGCCTGGCGTTCCAGCTACTGACATCGTAAGATCACGGAATTGTTCCACAACCTGGAGGGGACCAGTGCGAAAGAACATTCCACCATCTGCGCTTGCACGAGACTCGCGATTTAACCGTCAAACGAGCGAAGAACGCTTCCTTGACGAGCGCGACACCATGGAAGTGGCCTACGTCGATCCCGATGCCGAAGATGCGGGCGAGCGAGCTCGCCGCCGTATGCACGGGATCTTTGTCGGCGAGATCCAAGCGCTCGAGGGTGCGGGCCGCACGGCCTTCGACTTCGGCACGGATGAGGTCCCTTATGAGCTGAAGCTCGACATGGCTCGCCAATGTTGGGACGAGGCGAGGCATTGTGAGATCTCGATCAAACTCGCCGAGCACATGGGTGGCGAGCTAGGGGAGTATGTCGAGACGACCACTCTCTTCGAAGCGGCGTGCCACGACGATCCCGTTTTTCGACTCGCTGGTGTCAATCGAGCACTTGAGGGCCTCGCCATCGATGTTTTCACCCAGATGCGTGAGTTTGGCGAATCGATGGGCGACCCGATTCTCGAATACTGCGAGGACTACATGCTCGCAGACGAGGTCACCCACGTGAAGATGGGGTCACGCTGGCTGCGGTCGATTACCGAGAAGGATCCCGAACGACGCAAGGCGGCGCTCGAGTTTCAGCGTGTTGTCGATGGACTATTCAGCGGCCGGGGTACACGGGGCGAAGAGGTCGACTCGTCGATCCGTCTCGCTCGCCAATTTCGCAAGATGGCCGGTTTCACCGACGGCGAAGTCGATGAAATCGCCGAGCAGTCGAGGGCACAACGAGATGCCCGCGAGGCTGCCGCCGTCTGACCGGCGACTACTGATGACGGCGAGAGCCGGGCCTACCCCGCCGGCAGACACGACTCTCGCCGCGAATTTAGAGCCGCCGCATCACGGTGACGACCTTGCCGAAGATTTCTACTTCGGTGGTCGGGAAGTGCATTGGCTTCATTGTGCTGTTTGACGGCAGAAGGACCATCTCTTTACGGGTTGAGTCACCCGAGTAGGTCTTGACCGTTGCTTCCTCGCCCGGAATGCCAACAACGATGATGTCGCCCGCTCGAGCCGTCTTCTGCACTTTGGCGACGACATAGTCGCCGTCGAGGATGCCCGCTTCGATCATCGAGTCGCCTCGAACGATGAGCATAAACAGGTCGCCTTCGCCGGTGAGATCGCTCGGCACTGGAATGGTTTCTTCAATGTGCTGTTCGGCGAGCACGTCGGTGCCGGCGGCGACTGAACCGACGAGCGGTACGTGTCGGAACGGGCGTCGCTCAATGTCGTGGGCGCCAGTATTTGGATCCCACCGCACTTCGATGGCTCTTGGCTTCGATGGATCGCGCCGTAGGTAGCCCTCACGCTCGAGTGTGCCGAGATGTGAGTGCACGGTTGAAGGTGATGACAAGCCAACAGCGTCACCGATTTCGCGAACCGATGGGGGGAAGCCCCGGTCGGTCATGTGCTTTTCAATTGTTTCCAGAATGGCGAGTTGCCTTCTGCTGAGACGATGGTCGCTCATGGGTACTCCCGATACGGGTAGATGATGTGGCTGCCTGTCGGCGAAGCGAGTGGGCTCGGACTAACTCCCGCAAGCAGTATGCCACACTTGGACCCAGAAGCGAATGAATGTTCGTGAAACAATTGTTCGATTTGGGGTTGGCACCGAACGAACGTTCGTATACGTTAATCGAACACCGGTTCGTAGCCAACACGGGCGGAAGCCTCTTCCCTCCAACCGCTTCTGAACGCATCTAACCAACGAGGATTGTTCGCAGTCCTTTAGGTCAAAGTGCGTGAAGGGCCGAGGGGTTTGTGTGAGATGTGACAGTTTCTGAACATCGCTCGCAGTGAAGAGGTCCGTGGGGCAGAACCCGTTGCTCGCTGACAGTCATCCACGCCACGGTGGGTGACTGTCACACCCCCAGAGGAAACTAATTTCATGGTTGCACTTCTTCACCCACAAACACATCAGCCCGCATCCCGTCGGCGCCCACCCGCCGTAGAACGGGCCGCTGTAGATCGGACGAATACCGGGCCAGGCGCCGACCGTCATCTCGCGCTTGTCCCTCGCCACCGTCCGGTCGACCAAGACGCCGCAATGGCGGTTGGCTCCGTTGGCGCATGGCTGAAGCAGCTCGACCGCCGGGTCCTTGGAGTCGTTGGGGCAGTCATCGTGGCCTTCATGGCGTTGTCGCTCGCCCAGGGCGGTCCGCCCGCAGATGCCGGCGTGGTCATTGAGACGCAAGCTGTCGGCGAGTTGCAAGCTGGCGAGTCATTTGTGGTCGCGGTCAGTGGCGACACCTACTGGCAGATCGCCTCGGCGCTGGTCGCCGACGGCGACATTCGCCCAGTTGTACAGCAGTTGGTCGACCGCAACGGAAGCGCCAACCTCCAGATTGGCCAGCGCGTAATCATTCCTGCCGACTTCGGCTAGCGGCCCCTACGTATTGCGTCCGTCATACGGTGGCCCGCGACTCTGCACTTCGCCATCGGTGGGGTAGCCTTCCGACAATGCGTTGCCTCGCCTGCTCCTTTGATGACACCCGAGTTGTCGACTCGCGTGCGACAGAGGAAGGTGCCGCGATTCGTCGGCGCCGCGAATGTGGCCAGTGCGGGGCTCGGTTTACCACCTTCGAACGCTACGAGAACGCGCCACTCATGGTGGTGAAGCGCTCGGGAGGCCGGCAACCCTTCTCGAAAGAGAATATTGTCCGTGGTCTGAATCTGGCCGCCAAGGGTCGGGGTAGTAAACCAGAATTGTTCGACGAGATCGCGGTGTGCGTCGAAAACGCAGCACGGGCGGTCGGCGGTGACGTGACCTCAGAGTGGGTAGGCCTACAAGTCCTCGATCAACTTCGACCCGTCGACCCCATTGGGGCCTTGCGGTTTGCGAGTGTCTACAAGGGTTTCACCGACGTATCCGATTTCGAGCGCGAGCTTTCGCTTATTAAGCGAGAAGAGTCGAGCGAACTGCCCGCGTAGTCCACGCGCCCCATTCTTCGGCGTATTGGCCACAACTGCAGCTCCTTTTCTACACCCGCCGCAAGAACTTGCCGATGACGTTTCCATGCGGCGACACGGTTTGATGCAAGCACAGAGTCGCGCCTGGTTGTGTCGCTCGTTTCTTTGTGTCGCGTTGGCGTCATTGGTGGGCCTGCCCGGGGTGGCCTCGGCAGAGACGGTGCTTCGACAGACCGAACTTTCCGCTCCAGTACTCCCGCTTGACGAGTTGCTGCCCGATTCCACCGCCTTGCATCCTGATGTGCTGGCCTATGCGCCGCTGGCCGCATCCCAGGTCCGATCGCTCGCCGCCGAGCTGAGTACCGCTGTTGCTCGTGAACAGGAGGCCGAGGTCGCCGGCGTCAAAGCCCAGGCCGAGCGGGTGACCCTCGCGGTCGATCTGGCCGAGACCGAGGCGTCACTCACCCACTGGGGTCAGGTAGTCGACACCCGCCAAGCAGAAGTGGAGCGATCGTTTGGGCTGCTTGGAGACTTCGCGGTTGGCGCCTTCGTGTCCGGTGATACGTCTGAACTGAGCGTTGGCGTATTGGGAGCTTTGCCCCCGTCGATCGTCGAAATCAACCGTTCGGCCGAGGATGAACTGCAGAAACAGGTCGTCGAGGCCGAGCGACTCCGTGACGACGCCCGTGCGGAGGTCGTGCGGCTGCACGGCGACACGCGAGTCTTACGGCTGACGATGCCAGTGATCGAGGCCCGCTGGTTCCTGGCTGAGAGTGATCGCCTCGAGTCGATTGCCGATATCACCCGACTGCGGCCCGAGTTGGAACGAGCCACGGTCTTGGCCAGTGTGCAAGGAGTAGGTTTCCCCGCGGTCGTGCTTGATGCGTATTACCGGGCCGCACTCGCGACGAACGCCCGTCACCCCGCCTGTCAGATCAGCTGGAACCAGCTCGCAGGCATCGGCCAGGTGGAGACGCATCACGGTAGTTATCGCGGATCGTCGGTGGGCCCGGACGGCTCAGTTACCCCGCATATTCTCGGGATTGTGCTCGATGGCTCCCGGTCGTTGGCCATCGGCGACAGCGACAACGGAGCCCTCGACGGAAACACTGTCTGGGACCGGGCTGTCGGCCCGATGCAGTTCATTCCCGGCAGCTGGTCGATCTTCGGAACCGATGGCAACGGAGACGGAATTAGTGACCCGCATAATCTCTATGACGCCGCAAGCTCTGCGGGCGAGCACCTTTGCCGTTCGCATAGTGGCCTTCAAGTGGCCGACTCGTTCAGGACGGCTCTACTTGGATACAACCGTTCGGTCGAATACGGCTCAACCGTGATGTCGTACGCGGCCGCGTACGGCCAGGCAATTTCGCTAGATCGCCCGCCCGTGCCGGACAGCGGCCCAGTAGAACAACCGATCGAACCGGTTACCGATGCTGCGTCCGGTGATGGGCGTGTGGACGAGTTAGCTCTTGAGGTAGCGGCAGAACAGTAGGTCGCCGCCCTTCCATAACCGAGCCAGCCGATAGTGGCGGACATCGCTCGACGATCCGTGGGCCGGCCGAGCCGCCGAGCCGCCGATAAGTGTTGGTGAGATTGTCACGTTCCACTCGTCGATGAGGCCCTCGGCCACGAATTGGCCGTTGAGTCGCGGGCCGCCCTCGAGCAGAATTACCCTATGGCCACGCTGGGCGAGCTCGCTTATCCCGAGTCTGAGGTCGACCCGAGCCTCGCCTGCGACGATGATGTCGGCGACTGTCTCAAGGGCGCTACGTCGATCATCGGGGGAGTCTGCGCCGGTCAGAATAAGCGGTCGGTAGCTGGGGTCGCGAAAAAGCGGCTCATCAGTAGAGATTGATAGAGACCCGCTGACGACGCACACAAGGGGCCGGTCAGTCTGCCCCTGTGATCGTCGGACAGCGATGGTTTCTGGTGATGGGTTTGGCGGTCCGTATCCCTCGCCGGACGCGGTAGCGGCGCCGACAAGAATCACATCGGCTCTCGCTCGTAGAGCGAGCAACATGGCGACGTCGGCTGGGCCCCCGAGAGGGCCGGATAGGCCATCGACTGCGGTACCGCCATCGGCTGATTGGATCATGTTGCTGTAGATCCAGGGCGTCGTATCAGTAGCAGTACGAGTTTCGGCGGCAACGTCGATCATGGGATCGATCGTGCGACGTTTAGGGTCGAGAAGGTCGACGATGCGATCGTCGTCGTCGATCAACGAGGGATCTCGTTCCATGGACCTGCGTCGGCTCGAGGCTCGCGTGGCAACCCGAGTACCCGCTCGCCAATGATGTTTCTCTGGACCTGGCTGGTGCCGGCATAGATCGTTCCGGAGCGGGCGATGTAGAACGCGTACAGCCATGCGCCGACATCGTTTGGTACTCCGATTCCTGAGGAACCAAGGCCGTCGGCAGTCGAATCGCCGAAGCCAGCGATGGCGTCGGCGCCGAGCCAGTTGATGGCGGCCTCAGACACGCGTCGGTGGTATTCGCTCCACGCGAGTTTGAACAGCGACGCCTCGGGCCCAGGAGCCTGGCCAGCGAGGTAGCGAGACAACGCTCGCATTCCCGCGTAACGGAGGAGCTCAACTTGGGTGTGGAAGTCGGCAAGACCCTGTCTGACCAGTGGTTGATCAGTGAGGCCGCGCTCCTTGCAGATCTCGACCAGTCGATCGAGCTCGGCCCGAAAACCGATGGGGGTCACCGTTGCTCCGCTACCTCGCTCGTGTCCGAGCAGTACGTTCGCCACCATCCAGCCACCATTGACTTCGCCGACAACGTTTTCTTTCGGGCAGCGGGCATCGCTGAAGAACACCTCGTTGAAGTGGTCGTGGCCAGCGATATTGCGAATGAACCGGACCTCAACGCCAGGTTGCTTCATCGGCACAAGGAGGAACGAGATGCCCTTGTGCTTGGCGACATCGGGAGCAGTGCGAGCAAGGACGAATATCCAGTCGGCCTTGTGGCCGCTCGATGTCCAGATCTTCTGGCCATTAATGACCCACTCGTCACCGTCGAGCTCGGCCTTGCAGCCAAGTCCGGCGAGGTCAGAGCCTGCATTTGGCTCGGAGTAGCCTTGGCACCAGATGTCTTCGCCAGACAAGATGCGGGGCAGGAAGTAGCTCTTTTGTTCGTCCGTGCCGACGGCCAGAATCGTGTTGCCAACCATATTGATGCCGAAGGCATCGTTGGAGCCACCCGCCGGAGCACCTCGCTTGGCGAACTCTTGGTGGAGGACAACGGTCTCCAGCGCGGAGAGGCCGGCGCCCCCGTATTCGGTTGGCCAGCTCAGCGCGAGGAGCTTGTTTGAGGAGAGCTTGGCTCGCCACTCCTTCAAGAAGTTGTCTTTCGCTTCGCCGCCGTATGCGCCGATTCCAGGGAAGTCAGCCGGGAGGTTCTCGTCGAGAAAGGTGGTGATGCGCTGACGGAAAACGTCAGCTTCCGGAGGGAGATTCATGTCCATCTGGCGACGCTACACCTGATCGAGGTGTTGATTCGAGTTGATGGCCGTTGTTGTTCGCCGTCGCGGCCAGGGATCAATCTTTTGATCTCGTCGACGAGCGCTGGCATGGTCAATCTGATGACGCTCGGCGGTGCCGTTCGCGCCAAGAGCGGTGTCCACAGGTTTGGGTACGAAATTCACATAAATACACAGGTTCGTCCACATCTGATCCACAAGGAGTTGCCCCTATGGTCGAAGCATCGGGTGAAACCGATCCACAACGGTATGGCCGGGTAGTAATGAGGAAATGCCCCTAGGTCTGTGGTGTCGTCGGTCCTGTGGGCCATACGCCGTGCCAGACCCTGACCCGTTAGTGGATCGGTTTCACCTCAAACTTTGTCCGGACGGTGGAATGCAACGAGGCGAAAAAAAGTTTCTATTGGAACTAACACCGTCTGTGGTCATCATCACAGCAAGGCAAGCGGGGTTGTGAAAGCCGAGTGTCACACCTCCCGAATAGTATTGTTGAGAGTCGTTGACATCGGTGTAATTTCAGTGTTGTATGTCTACTCCATCTTGTGTTTTGTTTCCCAGCAGGGCGCCACACACACAAGATGTAGTGTTCTTGCAGCTACGTCACCCCGTCGTAACGGCTAGAACAATCCCGTCCTGGCAACATCGTCCCACCTCAGGTGGGTCCTTGTACCAAGACATCAGTCATCGCTAGTCCCTCTGTTCGAGGTTGTGGCCCTAGGCCGCATCGTTGAACCGCTCAGCTCGCTGTGTTCGCCCCGCAGTCGGCCGGTCGCAACTGCCCCCCGCATTTGCGTCCTTCCCGCCACATCAGTACCCATCAAACCGCCTGAGACCCTCGCATAGGGCTCAACTTGGAGTTCGAAATGACACTTGCCCCAGAGCAGACCGGAATTGGTCTTCGCCGCCACTTCACCACCGAAGGTATCCACCCGTACGACACCGTCGTCTGGGAGAAGCGAGATGCCCGCATCTCGAATTGGAAGACCGGTGAAGTTGCGTTCGAACAGCTTGGGGTCGAGGTCCCGTCAACGTGGTCAGTAAACGCCACCAATATTTTGGCCCAGAAATACTTCCGCGGCACGCCAAACACCGACGAGCGTGAAACCTCACTCAAAACCGTCGCCGATCGCGTCGTCGACACCATTACTACCTGGGGTCGTGAGGGTGGCTATTTCACCTCCGAAGACGAAGCCCAACTGTTCAGCGACGAGCTGAAGTACCTCATCATTCATCAGAAGGGCGCCTTCAACTCTCCCGTCTGGTTCAACATTGGCGTCGAGGGCGTGCCCCAGCAGGCATCGGCCTGCTTCATTCTGTCAGTCGACGACAAGATGGACGCCATTCTCAATTGGTACGTCGAAGAGGGAACCATCTTCAAGGGTGGGTCCGGTGCTGGCGTCAACCTGTCTCGCATCCGTTCGAGCTACGAACTTCTGAAGGGCGGCGGCACCGCGTCGGGCCCCGTCAGCTTCATGCGCGGAGCCGATTCCTCTGCTGGCACGATCAAGAGCGGTGGCAAGACCCGCCGAGCCGCCAAGATGGTCATGCTCGATGTCGACCATCCTGACATCGAAGAATTCCTCTGGTGTAAGGCCATCGAAGAGCGCAAGGCTCGTGTCCTCGGCGAAGCCGGTTTTGACATGGACCTCGATGGCGCAGACAGCCACTCGATCCAATACCAGAACGCCAACAACTCCATCCGGGTTACCGATGAGTTCATGGAAGCTGTCGAGGCCGATGGCGACTGGGAGCTTCTCGCTCGCACCACAGGCGAGGTCGTTCGTGTCGTGAAAGCGCGTGACCTCATGCGTCAGATCTCAGCCAGCTGGGAATGCGCCGATCCCGGCATGCAGTTCGACACCACGATCAACCGCTGGCACACCTCTGCCAACACCGGCAAGATCAATGGCTCGAACCCATGCAGCGAATACATGCACCTCGACAACTCTGCGTGCAATCTTGCCAGCCTCAACCTGATGGGCTTCCTCAACGACGACGACACCTTCGATACCGAAGGCTTCCAGTCGGCGGTTGAGTGCTTCTTCACTGCGCAAGAGATTCTGGTCGGCCGGGCCGACTACCCAACCGAGGGTATTGGCGAGATGTCTCGCCAGTTCCGCCAGCTCGGTCTGGGTTACGCCAACATTGGCGCCCTTCTTATGAACCTCGGCCTTGCCTACGATTCAGACGAAGGTCGGGCCTACGCCGCAGCGATCACCTCGCTCATGACCGGACACGCCTACCTCACCTCGGCCAAGACTGCTGCCCGTATGGGCCCACACGCGGGCTATGAGGCCAACCGTGAGCCGATGCTGCGGGTACTCGAGCAACATCGCGCCGCCGCTGCTCACATCGACGAAGAGCTCGCTCCCGTCGGCATCCTCAGCGCAGCCCAAGAAGCATGGGATGCGACGTGCGAGCTTGCACCACAGGTTGGCGTTCGCAACGCTCAAGCCACGGTCCTCGCTCCAACTGGCACTATCGGCTTGCTGATGGACTGCGACACCACCGGCATCGAGCCCGACCTCGGTCTCAACAAGATCAAGAAGCTCGTCGGTGGTGGCACCATGAGCATTATCAACCAGTCAGTGCCACGGGCCCTTCGTCGTCTTGGCTACGACGCAGCCCAGGTTGTTGAGATCGAGGCATACCTCGACCTCAACAAGTCGATCGTTGGTGCGCCCCACCTCAAGGATGAGCACGTCGATGTGTTCGCCTGCTCGATGGGTGACAACACAATCCACTACCTCGGTCACGTCAAGATGATGGCTGCGGTGCAGCCGTTCATCTCGGGTGCGATTTCCAAAACTGTCAACATGCCTGAAGACGCGACAGTCGAAGACGTTGAGCAACTCCACATTGACGCATGGCGCATGGGTGTGAAGGCAGTGGCCATCTACCGTGACAACTGCAAGGTTGGCCAGCCACTCTCAACGGCCAAGAAGGAAGACGACCAGGACGCTCCCGCAGCAGCTCTGGCTGATACCACGCTCAAGGTCACTGAAGTCCTTGAGAAGGTCGTCTACAAGCCAGTGCGTGAACGCCTTCCTCGCAACCGGACCTCACGGACCTTCGAGTTCCGCGTCGCCGACTGCAAGGGTTTCGTCACCGTTGGTGAATATGACGACGGTCGCCCTGGCGAAGTCTTCTTGCGGGTGTCAAAGCAGGGTTCCACCCTCGCGGGCATCATGGATGCGTTGGCTATCTCGCTGAGTCACGGTCTCCAATACGGGGTGCCTTTGCGCAACTTCGTCGAAACCTTCACTGGCATGCGGTTTGAGCCAGCGGGCATGACCGACGATCCCGACATTCGGATTGCCAACTCGATCATCGACTACATCTTCCGCAAGCTCGCGGTCAACTACATCCCCTACGAAGAGCGGGCCGATCTTGGCATCTTCACCACCTCAGAGCGCACCCAGCAAACCCTGCCTGGTGTCGAAGAGGTGCAAACGAAGCAAGGCTCCGACCTTCCCGCCGATCCTCCCTCCATTGAGTCGCCACAGGCGATGATCGACCTTGCCGCCAAAGAACCACACGTCGTGAGTTCGGCACCGGTCAATGATCCGCATGCGCCAATCTGCATGCAGTGCGGCATCAAGATGCAGCGTGCTGGCTCGTGCCACGCCTGCCCTGATTGCGGCAACACCAGCGGTTGTAGCTAACGGCTCGAAGTAGCGGTTCGCACGCCGCATTTGCAGTAACTGATAAGTAACAAGCGATTCGGTCCGGCACTACCCAGTGTCGGGCCGTTTGCGTTGTCGCCCTTATCGGTGTGGTGGTTCTCGACGGTGCGCCGCTCCTGCCCCTAGTGACGCCACAGACCGGCAATCCTCGTAGTCGCTACTGCTCGCCTGCGGACCGTTCGATGATGTCGATGATCTCAGGGATCCAACCGCCTGCGCCGGCTTCCTTCGCGCCCGGCTCAGGGTCGGGCTTCGTTGTCGACTCGCCTGTCCCAATCGGGTCGGCGGTCGTGACGGTTGGATTGGTACCGTCGACTGGCGCTATCGCCGTTATGACCTCGGTCGTATCCGTGTTGACGGTCGTACTGGTTGGCCTGGCGAGAACAATTGTGGTCGATTCGTCGGTGTCAACGGTGGTGGTCGTCGGCTCAGTAATTGTCGGAGGGACAGGACCTGGAGCGTTCTCGGACGTGCGTGAGGTCTCGAGCGTGCTCGAAGTCTTGATCAGCGTAATTAATGTGGTTGGTGCCTCGGTAGGAGCTGGTCGTGTGGTTGGCGCCTGCTGCGTCGTGGGGGCTCGAGTGGCAGGCGGAGCCGTGGTGGCGACAGACTCAGCAATGGCAGTCGTCGTTGGCACGGAGGTCTCGATCGTTGGCTCAGCCAACGCCACTTCGTCGGTGGTTGCAGGCGCAGTAAGAGTCACACCCTGCACTGCTGTCGGCGCCGACGTCGGTGTCGTTACTGCTTCTTGAGCCGCGACTGAAGTTTCCGACCGGACCGCCTGCACCGCGAGTGGGCCCGCGACGACGCCGGCTGTCACCGTCGAGAGCGACAGTGCCAGGAGAAATCGGGGGGTCTGCAAAATGTGCAACAAGCTGGAAAGCATGTCCCTCGCAAACGGTCACTGACAAGAAACGTCAGACCTGCAGTTCTAGCGAATTCTGCCATCCATTGGCGCCGAGCAGGTGGAATGACTCAGATCACGGGATTGGTAGGTTCGTGCCCTCGAACCAGCTGCGGTATACCGCGGCCGCCTTTTCAAGCTCGCTGATTGCAACATACTCAACGGCCTGGTGGGCGACATCGATCGACCCAGGGCCGAAAATCACCATCTGCTTCGCTGTTGCCTGGCTGTAACGCAACGCGTTTGTCCCAAAAGAGGCGGTATCTGCACTTTCGCCGGTCATCGCGGTGAGCGAGATAATGAGAGGGGTGTCAGGATCTTGATAGAAGGCGGCGAAGGCGGTATCGCCGGAGACTTCGACCTCGACTGTTGCCGGCGCCGCTGCTTCAGTGATGAGCTGGGTGAGCTGAGTGATGATCTCGTCTGGCACTTCGCCGGGAGCGACGCGTCGGCCGACATAGAAGCGGGCGCTGCTGGCAATGATGTTTGACGCGAGGCCGCCCTTGATGAGGTTGACGCCCACTGTGCCGGTGCCAACCGACGTCGATGCTGGACCTTCTAAGAGTCTGGCGAGCTCGTTCTCTAGAGCAACGGTGGCCCGAGCGGCCCCTGCGATTGCATCAATCCCTAGGTGGGGCTTCGAAGAGTGAGCGGCGACGCCGGTGACGGTGACATCGAGCCCAAGCGCTCCCTTGTGTCCGTGTACGGGAGCGCACATGGTTGGCTCCGCGACAACGAGAGCATCGAGCACTATCCCACTCTTGGCAACCCACCGGTCGAACGCGGCGGCGCCGAGAAATCCTCCAATTTCCTCGCCGACCGTGCCAATGAGGTGCACCGTCGGCACGAGGTCGACACCATCGGCCCGCAGAGCCTCAAGAGCGGCGAAGACGACAGCGAACGTGGCCTTCGTGTCGACAGAACCTCGGCCATAAATGCAACTGTTTTCGGCCCGGCCGTCAAATGGCGGATCGGTCATGTGCTCGACGCCAACGGTGTCGAGGTGCACATCGATGCCGATAGTGAAGTCGCTTGTGCCGGCGAACGTGGCGTAGACGTTTGGTCGACCGGGCTCGACCTCGTCGAAGACAACCGTTGCGCCAAGCGCCTCGGCCTCTTTCGCCACGTATTGGGCGAGCGCGAGTTCGCCCGGCGTTTCAGCCTTTGGACCAGCTTGTAAGGGGTTCACGCTCGGTATCTGTACCAACGACGTAAGGATCTGGGCGGCTCGTTCCTGCATCATGTCGTCACTGTATGTCATGGTTGCGTGCCGTGTAACGTTGGCGCTCCTCGGGAGGTGACCTGTGACGACAGGTGTAGGTAAGAAAGAACTTCGGGCGCAAGCACAGAAGAACCGAGAAGGTCTTGCGCCAGACAGCCACCGCGTCTGTCGTGGGCTTGCACATTGGTTGACGACACCCGGTCGCAGCCCGGGCTGGGTGGTCAGCTACGCAGCGATGCCAGGAGAGGTCGACTTGGCGGCACTCGTCGCCGAGTGGAGCGACCTTGGTCCGTTCGCGCTCACCCGGACCCCCGAAGCCGGCCGCACACTGTCGGTTCATCCTTATGACAGCGACAGCGAAGTACATCGCTTCGGTTATCGCCAGCCGGTGGCGGGCGCTGAGGTCGTCGCCGATAGCGACATTGCAGTAGTACTCGTTCCCGCTCTGGCCTTCGACCGGGAAGGACAGCGGCTTGGTTGGGGCGCCGGGTTCTACGACCGATTCCTCGCCAGACTCGCTCCCGACGTGGTGAAGATCGGGATTAGCGATGGGTTTCTGCTCGATCGCATCCCGGCTGAACCGCACGACATCGCCATGGACCTCCTAGCCACCGAAGCCGGCGTCATGCAACTCCCGTTGCGGCCCTAGTTTCCTCGGGTGTGGTTGCGCGCGTTTGTGAGCGCCAGCGAACAAAGGCGGTTAGCGA
>RCMY010002612.1_pt1 | contig 16255 bp, 14 predicted proteins | sample 2041341 | NCBI WGS metagenome assembly RCMY01 (sample SAMN09708234, study PRJNA481090) | Marine sediment metagenome, whole genome shotgun sequencing project. | reverse complement strand
CTCTACTTTGCCGCCCGGAAACTCCCACAGGCCCGCCATGGATTTACCCGGCGGGCGTTGGGCCAAAAGAACCCGGCCGTCGACATCAATCAGTGCGACGGCCGAGACAAGAAGGGTTTTCACGACCGATAGTCAGCGTTGATCGTGATGTATTGATGCGTGAGATCGCAGGTCCAGACGGTCGATTTCCCGCCGCCCAGCCCCAGGTCGACGTTGATCGCAAGATCCTGTTGTTTCATATAACCCGCCCCGGCATCCTCAGAGTATTCGGGCGAAACCCAACCATTTTCGGCCACGAGGATATCGCCGAACCGGATCGTCAGCCGGTCACGGTCAGCCGCTGCGCCGGATTTTCCGACGGCCATGACGATGCGGCCCCAATTAGGATCCTCACCCGCGATGGCGGTTTTGACCAAGGGCGAATTGGCGATCGCCATTGCCACCCTGCGCGCATCGGGGTCGTTTTCGGCGCCGGTCACGTTCACTTCGACAAATTTGGTCGCGCCCTCGCCGTCGCGCACCACCTGATGAGCCAGATTCAGCATGACGGCGCCCAACGCGGCCTCGAATGCCTTGCCATCGCGAGAGTTCGTCTTCTCGATGGGGGCATTGCCTGCCGCGCCCGTAGCGGCCACCAGCAGGGTGTCCGAGGTCGAGGTGTCGCTGTCCACGGTGATGGCATTGAACGATGTTTCGTTCTGCCGGCTGACAATGCGTTGCAGGGCTGTCTGTGAAATCGCGGCATCGGTGAATACGTAGACCAGCATGGTTGCCATATCAGGGGCAATCATCCCCGAACCTTTGGCGATTCCGGCGATTTTCACCGGCATGCCGTCAAGTTCCAGCGTGGCAAGTGCGCCCTTGGGGAAGGTGTCGGTGGTCATGATGGCCGCAGCGGCATCGGCGATTGCCGCGCCGGACAGGCCGTCGCGTAAATCGTCGATTTTTGCGGTGATTCGTTCATCGGGCAGCGGCTGCCCGATCACCCCGGTCGAGGATGAAAATACCCGCAGTTCGGGAATATCCAGCGCCTGCGCGACGGCGCTGGTGATTCGCGTGACCGCATCCTGCCCGCCCGCACCGGTAAAGGCGTTCGAGTTGCCCGAATTCACGATGATCGCCGCCCCGGCCGTGCTGTCGCCGCCGATCTTGGCCTGACAATCCAGCACGGGGGCCGACCGGGTTGCCGACCGGGTGAACGCACCGGCGATGGCCGTACCGGGGGCCAGACGGGCCAGCATCACGTCTTTACGGCCCTGATATTTGACCCCGGCGGCCACCGCGGAAAATTCAACGCCCGCGATTTCGGGCAGATTGGGAAACCCGTCTTTCGGAGCCAACGGCGACACCGGGTTGGGTGCCTTAGTCACGGTCGCAACCAAGGCTCTGCCGACTTTGGCCGCCATTTTCTCGGCCTTCTTCAAGGCCTTCGCCATGGCTTTGGCACCCTTGGCCGACGATTTGTCCTGTTTCGCCTTCTTCTTGAGCTTTTTCTTCTTGTCGTCGGCCATGGTGCGGGCTCCGGTTTCAGGTATCAGTTGGCAAGCAGGCTGCCGTCGCGCAGCTTGGCAGGATCGACATCGGTAGTGTCGGCACGGGTGATTTCAGCCCCTTCGGTCGCCGATGCAATCATCGCCTCGACAGCGGCCTGACGAATGCCATCAGCCAGTTCATCGCGCACGGTATCAAGCGACGGAGCCTCTTTCTCGCGAGTGTCGAGCAGTTTGATCACGTGCCAGCCGAATTGTGTCTTGATCGGTGCCGAAACGTCTCCGACTGCCATGTCGGTCACAGCAACTTCGAATTCGGGGACCATCATTCCTTTGCCGAACCAACCCAGTTCGCCGCCATTGGGGCCGGACGGTCCGGTCGATTTCGTCTTGGCCAGTTCGGTGAAATCTGCGCCGTCTGCCAGATCGGTCACCAATGCCTTGGCCTCATCTTCGGTTTCGACCAGAATGTGGCTTGCTTGCCATTCTGTCTCCGGCTCGGTGCCAGCGTAAGCCTGGTCATAGGCAGACTGAACTGCCGCATCGGTAACCGCTTCGCCTGCTGCAAGGTCGATCACCTCGCCCGCCAAAAGCGCGCGTTTTTCGTTCTCAAGGATCAGCTCGGCCCGCTTGTTCAACTCGCCAACCTGTGCGCCCAGAGCGGTCTGCTGGATCAACTGCTCAAGAATGCCGTCGAAAAGCACGTCGTCAGCGAGTTCCTGGTATTGCTGGGGCAGACGCTGTGCCAGCACGATCATGTGACCCAGAGTAATATCGGTGCCGTTCACGGTGGCAACGACCGTATCGGCGTCTTGTGCCGAAGCGGGCGTTGCGAGCCCAAGAAGCAAAGTCCCAACAAGAGAATAAGCGCGAAAATTTGACATAGTTTCGTCCTTCCTGCCACACCATCCTTTGGGCGCGACGTTGACACGTGTTTGACAGCCCCTTACATCGCCTTTGGGCCAGAAGAGGCTTTGTATTGCTGCCGTATCTATGGCGCTCCGCCGACGCGGGCAAGCAATCCCTCTCACACGAAGCCGTCAGGAGAGAACATGCTGGGATTGGGAACGCTAACCCGAAAGGTTTTCGGAACGCCGAATGACCGCAAGGTCAAATCTGTGCTTCCGTTGATCGAACGGATAAATGCCCATGAACTTGAATTCGAAAAGCTGACCGATCAGGGGATCAAGGACCGAACCGAAGATCTGGCCAAACGGGCCCTCGGCGGCGAATCGCTGGACGATCTGCTGCCCGAAGCGTTTGCGAACTGCCGTGAGGCGGCGCGCCGCGCCCTTGGCCTGCGCGCGTTCGACGTGCAGTTGATGGGCGGAATTTTCCTGCATCAGGGCAATATCGCCGAAATGAAAACCGGCGAGGGCAAGACGCTCGTCGCTACTTTTCCGGCCTATCTGAACGCGCTGACCGGCAAGGGCGTGCATATCGTCACGGTCAACGATTACCTCGTGCGCCGCGATGCCGACTGGATGGGCAAGGTGTTCAACGCGCTTGGTCTGACCTGCGGCGCTGTTTATCCCGGACAGCCCGAGACTGAGAAGAAAGCCGCCTATGCCGCGAGCGTGACTTATGCCACGAACAACGAATTGGGCTTTGATTACCTGCGCGATAATATGAAATCGGAACTGTCCGATATCTATCAGCGGGTTCACAACTTTGCGATCGTCGATGAGGTCGACAGTATTCTGATCGACGAGGCACGCACGCCGCTGATCATTTCCGGCCCGTCACAGGATCGGAGCGATCTGTATCGCACCATCGACGCCGTGATTCCGTTGTTGAACGAGACGCACTTCAAGCTGGATGAGAAAACCCGCAACGTCACCTATACCGACGAAGGCAACGAGTTTCTGGAGAACCATCTGGCCGGGGCGGGCATCCTGCCCGAGGGGCAGTCGTTGTATGATCCGGAATCCACCACCATCGTCCATCACGTCAATCAGGGCCTGCGCGCGCACAAGCTGTTCACGAAGGACAAGGATTATATCGTGCGCGACAATGAAGTCGTCTTGATCGACGAATTCACTGGCCGGATGATGGCCGGGCGGCGGCTGTCCGACGGTTTGCATCAGGCGATCGAAGCAAAGGAAGGCGCGGACATCCAGCCCGAGAATATCACGCTGGCCTCTGTCACCTTCCAGAATTATTTCCGCCTCTACGACAAACTGTCCGGGATGACCGGCACAGCCTCGACCGAGGCCGAGGAGTTCGCCGAAATCTATGGTCTTGGTGTGGTCGAAATGCCGACCAACCGGCCCATCGCCCGGGTCGACGATCACGATGCGGTCTATCGCACGGCGCGCGAAAAATACGCTGCGATTGTCGAAACGATCAAGGTGGCACATGCGACCGGACAGCCGATTCTGGTCGGAACCACATCGATTGAGAAATCCGAGTTCCTGTCGGATTTGTTGAAATCCGCCGACATTGCCCATAATGTCCTGAACGCCAGACAACACGAACAAGAAGCGCAGATCGTCGGCGACGCGGGCAAGTTTGGTGCGGTCACCATCGCCACCAACATGGCCGGGCGCGGCACCGACATTCAGCTTGGCGGTAACGTCGACATGAAGGTGATGCAGGCTTTGGAGGTCGACCCCGAGGCCGAGCCCGAGGCTCTGCGAAAGGCGACCGAGGCCGAAGTTGCAGGCGACAAGAAACGCGTGATCGATGCCGGCGGGCTGTTCGTTCTGGCCACAGAACGCCACGAATCCCGGCGCATCGACAATCAGTTGCGCGGCCGGTCGGGGCGTCAGGGCGACCCGGGCAAATCCTCGTTCTATCTGTCGCTGGAAGACGACCTGATGCGGATCTTCGGGTCCGACAGGTTGGAGAGCGTCCTGTCGAAGCTGGGGATGAAGGAAGGCGAGGCAATTATTCACCCTTGGGTGAATAAATCGCTGGAAAAAGCGCAGGCCAAGGTCGAAGGGCGCAACTTTGACATCCGCAAGCAGCTTTTGAAATTCGACGACGTGATGAACGACCAGCGCAAGGTGATCTTTGGCCAGCGCCGTGAGATCATGGAAAGCAAGGACCTGCGCGAAATCACCGATGACATGCGCCATCAGGTGATCGATGATCTGGTCGCCCAATTCATTCCGGCCAAGACCTATGCCGATCAATGGAACGGTGAGGGGCTGTATGTTGCAGCCATTGAAAATCTCGGTATCGACGTGCCGGTCATCGCCTGGACGGACGAAGACGGTGTGGACGCCGAGGTGATCACCGAACGTCTGGTCAAGGCCAGCGATGAATTCATGGCGGCCAAGGCGGCTCAGTTCGGTTTGGAAAACATGCGCCAGATCGAAAAACAGCTGTTGTTGCAGACGATTGACGCCAAATGGCGCGAACATCTGCTGACGCTGGAACATCTGCGGTCGGTCGTGGGGTTCCGCGGCTATGCCCAGCGCGATCCGCTGAACGAATACAAGACCGAGGGGTTCCAGTTGTTCGAAAGCATGCTGGATTCCCTGCGCGAGGATGTGACCCAGAAACTGGCTCAGATCCGTCCGCTCAGCCAGGAGGAACAGCAGGCGATGCTGGCGCAAATGACGGCCCAGCGTGAGGCGACAGCCAAGGCGGCCGAGCCTGAACACGAGGCGCCCGCCGAAAATCCTGCCACAGGTTTTGTCGAGGACGATCCGCAAACCTGGGGCAACCCCGGGCGCAACGACCTCTGCCCCTGTGGATCGGGCCGCAAGTTCAAACATTGCCACGGTGAAGTTAAAGTCTGAGCAAACGCAACAATACCGTGTTGCCGTCCCGACTATGCCCTGATCCGGGCTTAATCTGATGGCAACTTGTTTCCGATCATATGAGATCGGGAGAGATGCGGATGTCTAAGAAGCTCAGGGTTGTTGTGGTGAAAGGGTTGGCGGTGCTGACCTTTGGCTTTGCAACTGTGACGGGTGCGACCCATCTGGTTCAATCCAATGATGGTGCACTGACTGTGGCGGATCTTGGCAGGGTTCAACTGGCCAGCGCGCAACCCGGTGTGCCCACAGCCGCTGGTCCCCGGGCACCGCAACTGCCCGCCCGGGCTCTGACGCCGGGAGAGGCGCTGAGCCCCGTTGTCAAACTGCCTGCGGGGGCAGTACCGGCCCCGACGTTTAGCGGGACGCCTGCGGCTTGCGAGCTGTCCTTTACCGCGACTTTGTCGAGGGGCACCATGGTTGACCTTGACGCCCGCGCACCCTGCGCTCCGAACACGCGGATCGCCATCCGGCAGGGCGATCTCGTCTTCGATTCGATGACCGACGACAGTGGCCGGTTCCACACCTCCGTCCCCGGCCTTGACCGGATGGCGACGTTCGATGCGGAAATTGCAGGCGAAACCAAACGCGTAAACGTCAATATTCCGGATTTTGAGGTTTTTGACCGTGTCGCGCTGCAATGGCAGGGGCAAACCGGGCTCAACATTCATGCGCTGGAATTCGGCGCCACCCACGGCGGTGACGGGCATATCTGGGCCAGTAAGCCGCAATCAGCGCATCGCGCGGTCAATGCACGGGGCGGTTTCCTGACCCGGCTTGGCCTTGAAACGCTGAGCGATGGGCGGATGGCCGAAATCTATGTCTTTCCGGCGGGGCAGGCGCACAGGTCGGGCGCCGTTCGCATCAGTGTCGAGGCTGAAATTACGGCGTTGTCTTGTGGACGTCTGGTGGCGGGGCAGGCGCTGCAACCCGGGGCCGACGGCGCGCTTGCGATCAGCGAGCTGACCATCGAAATGCCCGGTTGCGATGCCATCGGTGACATTCTGGTGTTGAAAAACCTGATCAGGGACATGAAAGTCGCTGCCAACTGATCCTCGCAAGAACAGGCGTTCCATGTTCCTCTTACGCGCGGCGGCATGTACCGTGCTCCTCCTGATGACCGCTCTTGTCAGCCCGGCTTTGGCCGAAGACGTTACGCTGACCTCGCGCGACGGTTCAGTCAAAGTGGCGGGCAATCTTTTGGGCTATGACGGCGAATTTTACCGGGTCGACACCGAATATGGCGTGTTGACGCTGGACGGGTCAGGCGTGATCTGCGACGGGCCGGGTTGCCCGGACCTGACGGCATTTGTTGCCGAGCTTTCCTTATCGGGTGCGCCGACGATGGGTGCGATCCTGTTGCCCGCCCTGCTGGAAACCTTTGCGGCGCGCAACGGGTTTGCGGCGCGCCGGATCGTTCAGTCCGATGAGCGCTTTATCTATGAACTTAGCGAACGTGCCAGCGGTGCACCGGCGGCGCGCTTTGCATTCTTTCTCAGCAGTACCGACGAAGGGTTCGCAGACCTGATTTCTGATGAAGCCGACATCGCCCTGTCCCTGCGCGAGGTCAGCCCCGACGAGGCGGCATTGGCACGCACCGGCGATCTGGGCGATCTGACGGCGCCGGGCCGGTCGCGTATCGTGGCGTTGGACGCGATGGTTCCGCTGGTTGCCGATTCGAACTCTGTCTCCACACTGCGCATGTCCGATCTTGCGGCGGTTTTCGCCGGCGACATCACAACGTGGGAGGGGCTGGGCGGCGTTGCAGAACCCATCGTCTTGCATCTGCGCGATGACAATTCGGGATTGGTACAGGCGTTCCGGCGCCGCGTGATGGAGGAGTATGACATCACCGCGCTGGCCCCCGGTATCATCCGCCATGCCAGCAACGCCGCACTGGCTGATGCCGTTGCCGGTGATCCTTTTGCGCTGGGTATCGGCAGCTTTTCCGAGATCGGCAATGCGGTGCCACTGACAATAAGCGGGCCTTGTTCGCTTTCTGCCGACGCCACAGTGACCAATATCAAATCCGAGGATTATCCTTTGACGGCGCCGATGTTCGTCTATCTGCCGGACCGCCGGCTGCCGCGGATTGCACGCGATTTCCTGCGTTATATCGCATCTCCGGCGGCGCAACCGGTGATCCGTCGGGCAGGGTTTGTCGATCAGTTTCCTGCCGCAATGCCATTTCAGGAACAGGGCCAGCGATTTGCCAATGCAATCGAGAGTGCGGGGGTCGACACCGATCTGGTCGAGCTGCAGCGGATGGTGCGTGTGCTGTCCGGGCACAGCCGCCTGACCGTGACCTTTCGGTTCGAGGGCGGTTCGTCCGAACTGGACGCGCAAAGCAGGTCGAACGTCGCCCTTCTGGCCGAGGCGTTGGAGCGGGGGGTATTCGACGACCATGAACTGGTGTTCGTCGGGTTCTCGGATGGGGATGGCCCGGGCGCAATCAACCGCCGCCTGTCGCAGACCCGTGCCCGAGCCGTGCGCGAGGCGGTGCGCACAGCGGCGCGCACCGTCGATCCGACCCGCCTGACCCTGCGGACCGAAGCGTTCGGCGAAGCGATGCCCATGGCCTGTGACGAGGTGCCCTGGGGCCGTCGTGTCAACCGGCGGGTCGAGGTCTGGCTTAAATAGCAATCGCCGCCCATAGAGCCGGGCGGCGCTGTTGGGCGTCAAAGGTAACCTGCGCTGCGAAAGCTCAGTTCGGCCGATTTTCCGATGATCAGGTGGTCGTGCAGCGTGATGCCCAATGTGCGGCAGGCGTCATTGATCTGCCCGGTCATGGCGATGTCGCTGTCGCTGGGCGTTGGATCGCCCGAGGGGTGATTGTGCACAAGGATCAAGGCCGATGCGTTCAGGGCCAGCGCCCGTTTCACCACTTCGCGCGGGTAAACCGGAACGTGATCGACAGTGCCTTTGGCCTGTTCTTCGTCTGCAATAATGGTGTTCTTGCGATCGAGAAACAGGATGCGGAACTGTTCGGTCTCTCGGTGCGCCATGGTGGTGTGGCAATAATCCAGCACGGCGTCCCAACTGCTGATCACATGGCGCTGCATAACCCGGGCACGGGCAATCCTGTGGGCCGTTGCCTCGATGATCTTGAGGTCCTGCATCACGGCCTCGCCGACGCCTTCAACTTCGAGCAATTGGGTCGGGCTTGCCGCCATGATCCGGCCCAAATCCCCGAAGTGGGCCATCAGGCGGCGGGCAAGCGGTTTGACATCCTGCCGGGGAATGGCGCGGAACAACAGCAGTTCCAGTAGCTCATATTCCGGCACGGCATCGGCACCGCCTGCCATGAACCGTTCGCGCAACCGCTTGCGGTGGTCGCGGATATAGGATGGCAAACGTTCGCCAGTTTGCAAAACCGGTACGGCATCGCCGAACAAGGGCATCGGGGCTTCATTAAAGGAGTTCGGGTTGCGGGTCATGATCTGACGTTGCCTGATTCTGGTAAACTAATGGTTAACCCGCAAGCGGTGCACCGCCGTACTCTCCCGCACCTGCCAGTGGGCGAGGGGGCAATACATCTTGCAAAATGAACCGAACGGTTTATATAAATGAACAATACGGTTTACTTAAAGGAGCATCGCCATGACCCGTCTTGCCATAGCCGCCACCGCCGCGGTTTTCCTGTCGGCCCTTTCGGCCAGCGCTTTCGATATCCTACCGCCGGACCTTCAGTATCCACCTGACAAAGCAACGATTTCGACGAAAACAGCCCCGGCTCCATCCACATCACCGGCCCCCGTCCGTCGATAGTCCGGCAGAGCGCGCCGCGCAGAATTCCGGCGAACATGACCGGCGGCTTGCCGGAACTGAACCAAACGGTCTACAGTGACGCAAGGGTGGGGGACGCGATGAACCAGTTGAAGTCGGGGATCAAAAGAGGCCGCAAATTCGATCAGGTTCTCGAGGGCGCCCGCGCGGTGTTCCTGAAGGACGGTTTCGAAGGCGCCAGCGTCGACATCATCGCGCGTGAGGCGGGCGTGTCCAAGGCGACAATGTACAGCTATTTTCCCGACAAGCGGTTGCTGTTCATGGAGGTCGCGGCGAACGAGTGCAAATGTCAGGCTGCTGCGGCGACTGCCTCGATCGACATGTCGGCGCAGCCGGAAGCGGTGCTGCGCAAGGCCGCGGCGCACCTGATTGATTATTTCCTGTCCGATTTCGGGCTGCGGGTGTTTCGCATCTGTGTGGCAGAAGCCGACCGGTTTCCCGAACTCGGGCAAAAATTCTATGACAGCGGTCCGGCGCTCGTTGAGACCACCCTGTCGGGTTATTTCGATCTGGCCATCGCGCGGGGCGAACTTGCCATCGACGACAAATCGCTGGCCGCGCATCAGTTTTCAGAACTGTGCAAGGCCCGGTTGTTTCCCCGGCTGGTTTTTGGCGTCCAGACCCAATTTTCCAAGGCCGAGATCGCCACGGTGATCGACGGTGCGGTTGAGATGTTTATGGCGCGCTACGGCACCTGAACGGCGCCGGAGCCGGTTCAATCCACCCGGCGGACGTGAAACTGACTGCCGACCTTTTTGGTCTCGAACCGCTTTAGTTCCAGAATCAGATCGCTCAGCTTGCGTTTGCCATAGGTGCGGGCGTCGAAATCAGGGTTTTCGGCGGTCAGATACTGGCCCAAGGGCCCCAGCGCATACCATTCGTCATCTTGTGCGATTTTATCCATGGCGCGCAGGATCAGCGGCACAGCATTTATCGGCGGCTGTTTGACGGGTGCATGCTGATGCGGTTCACTGGGCTCGGCGCGATCATCGGTCCTGTCGCGGGCTTCGCGCGGTTCGGGAAGCATCTCGTCGACGATATTCTCGATCATCACAAAGCGATTGCACACATTCCGGAGCGATTCCGGCGATTTCGATTCGCCGATGCCGATCACGTCCAGTCCCTGTTCGCGGATCCGGTTGGCCAGAGCGGTGAAATCGCTGTCGGAACTGACCAGAACGAATCCGTCGAACCGTCCGGTGTGCAGGATATCCATGGCATCGATCACCAGTCCGATGTCGGATGCATTCTTGCCCACCGTGTTGGCGGTTTCCTGATGCGCCACCAGCCCCAGATCGCGCACGACCCGGCTCCAGTTGTTCAGCCGACCTGACGACCAGTCACCATAGACCCGACGCAGCGCCGGTTCACCAAAACTGGTGATTTCCTGAAGGATGGGCGCCGCAAATTTTGCCGGAATATTATCGGCATCAATCAGGACGGCGTACAGCGGGCGTTCTTTCTGTTTCATGACAGCCCCATATCAGATTGGCCAATCTTTGCCAGCGTCATTGGGCCCCGGATCATTGGCCCGGTGTGGCAATGGCCGGTGGCCTTGATTTCGACCAATACGTCTCCGGCGCGTCCTGAGCGCGCTCCGTCCAGATTTGCCTCCATGATCTCAAGGCGTTTTCCAGCGGCAGGCGCAACGGCGGCGCGGGTTCTCATGGCGTGTTTCTTGGGTTAACAATTGGCGTGGTTTTGGGCCGAAAGGAGATCGAAATGCAACCTGAGTGGATGATGCGTGCTGGGCTTGCCGGATTTGTGCTGCTTGCGGCCTGTACGCCGGTACCACCGGCATCGGACAGTCCTGTGTTGATACCGGAAACGGAAAATCAAGCCTGCCGTGCTGCCGAGTTTCAGAGCCTGATCGGTCGCGATCCGGGGACAGTGCGTTTGCCGAGCGGGCTGAATGTTCGCTTTGTCAGTCCCGATATGGCCGTCACCGCAGATCATGTCCCCACCCGCATGAACGTTTGGGTGGGGCGCAATGATCTGATCGAACGGGTCTATTGCGGCTGATCCGCCGCGCCGGTCACTTCTTGACGCGATAGGTCTCGTGACAGGCACCGCAGGCTTTGCCAAGATTGCCCATCGCCGCGCCCAAAGCGGCCTGATCGGCGACGCCTGCGGTGGCTGAGGCGGCGGCTCCCATAGCGCTGGCCTTGGCGGTGAAGTCGTCAAACTGTTCCCAGATGATCGGCAGCGCCTCGGTTTCGCCTTCCAGAGATTTGGTTTCAAACTTGACTGGAATCTCTTTTGCGGCAGCGGCCAGTGTTTCGGCTGCGGCTGTGGCGGCGACGGCATCGAAGGGGGTGACGCCTTTGGCCATGTCGCCAAGGATCTTGGTCTGGCCGCCGACGGATTTCATCAGCGCCTGACGCATGGCGACGGCATCCGCATGGGCGTCGGCGTTGGCAACGGCAACCGATCCGACAATGCCGAGAGCGATGAGGGCGAAGACTGACTTTTTCATGGCTTGCTTTCTGTTGGCGTGCATTCAATCTTCCAACTCTAGGAATCAGTGGCATCCTGTCCAGCAAAATTTATGTGACTTGACGGCGGTATGGGCGTCTCGCGCCGGGGCGGCATATTGAAAGCCGTGTGCAACCGGCGTCTGAAATCATCAGAACACTACAGTGACTCGACTCTGACGGCGGTGATTTGATATTGTGAACGAACCATGAACATGATTGTTGCCGCCGATGTCTCCGCTGATGCCTCACCGCCGGATCCTGTCGCTGTGGTTTCCACGGCTGGGGGCCGAACGCCTGCTCAGACAGGCGCGCGGCACGATCGACGCGCCCTTCGCCGTGATTGCAGACAGCGGCACCATGCAAGTGATCCACAGCCTGTCGGGCATTGCCGAATCGGCGGGGCTGCGGGTCGGGCAGCCGTTGCGCGATGCGATGGCGATCTGCCCCGCGCTGATCACCCGGCTGCGCAATGAACAGGCCGAAGCGGCCTTTTTGCAATCGTTGCGGCGCTGGGCCGGGAAATATTCCCCTTGGGTGGCCGAACAGGGGTCTGCGTCGCTGATCGTCGATCTGACCGGCTGTGCACATCTGTTTGGCGGTGAACCGGCGCTGCTGGATCAGTTGCACGAGGATTGCACGGGTCTGGAGCTGACCCTCTGCGCCGGAATCGCCGATACTCTGGGCGCAGCCTGGGCGCTGGCGCGGTATGCAGGGGCCGATCTGCCCGTGACGCGGTCGGGCGATGCCATCGATCAAGAGGCCCATGCAACCCGTTCCCGCGCAGCCAAACGCCGTCATTGGGAGCGGGGCGGTCCGACGCCCATGGTGACGACGGGAGCGATCCATCCTCATGATATCGCACCGAAGATGGTCCATCCCAACATTGCACTGCCCGGGCAGACCCGGCAGGCGCTGGCGAAACTGCCCGTCGCCGCGCTCCGGTTGGAGCCGGGGGTGGCGGCAGAACTGACCCGTCTGGGCCTGCGCCGGATCGAGGATCTGGCAAATCAGCCGCGCGCCCCACTGGCGCGGCGGTTTGGGCGGATGATGGTGCGCCGGCTGGATCAGGCACTGGGCGTCGAGCCTGAACCAGTGTCGCCCGCCCCGCCGCCTTTCCGGTTCGCCGTGCGGCTGACCCTGCCTGATCCTGTGGGGTTGGAGTCCGACCTGCTCGCAGCGCTCGACCGGCTTTTACCACCTCTGGGCACCCGGCTGGAGAAAAAGGGACGCGGTGCGCGGCGGGTGCGGATGCAATGCTTTCGCAGTGACAACACCATGCAGGCGGTCGAGGTGGGGCTGGCCCGTCCGTCGCACGATCCCGACCGGATCCGCCCGCTTCTGGCGATGCGAATCGGCGATATCGACGCGGGATTCGGCATCGACATGATCCGGATCGAAGCGGTGCAGACAGAACCGCTGACCGATGCGCACCGCGGCCATGCCGGTGCCGCCAATAGCGCTCGTGCCCGCGTCGTGAATGGGGCGGCGATGGATGATCTGATTGGCCGGCTGGGCGCGCGAATCGGGCTGGAACAGATCACCCGCCGTCACCCGGCCGACAGCCATCTGCCGGAAAAATCCACACTGGTCCTGGCGGCAGCCTGGTCCGATCCCGCCCCGGCTTGGCGCACCGCTGCCCGGTCCGCGTCCGCGGTGCCGCGCCCGTTGATGATCTGGCCGCCCGAACCGGTGGCCGCACCAGACATGACACCGCACAGATCCGCTCCGCCCGCCGGGTTCCGCTGGCGCAGGCGCGATTTCGACACCTGCGCACAGGCGGGGCCGGAACGGATCGCGCCCGAATGGTGGCTGGACGATCCCGCCTGGCGGTCGGGCGTGCGCGATTACTGGCGGGTCACGACCGTGCAGGGCGACCGGTTGTGGCTGTTCTTTGCCCATGGTGCCACGATGTCGCCGGGCTGGTTCTGCCACGGCAGCTTCGGCTGAATCCGGGCTTCTTCTTTGTAAAAATACTCATGATGCTCGGCCACAAAAAGCCGTGTCGTTCATGAAGAAGGGGGGCATGATGAGGGGGGGATTGACCCGGTGTCGCGCACTGGTGGGGGCAATGAAAACACGACACCGGGTTGAAGCGATCCTTCGCTCTGACACCGTTTATGCCGGGCAATGACGACAGAGCGAAGACGCCGCCGTGGCGGTTTCTCGGTCATGTCGTGGCATTTCCGGGGCAGAAGGCTGCCCACGGCAACCACAGCACGAAACCCGACACTGTCGCGCTTTGGCGCGATCCTGTCGGATTGAAAAGTCGGAAAAATTGGCCCCGGTGCGGCGAACTGGGTGGGGGCCGTTAACTCACAGCACCGGGGGTGGCGAACTTTCACCATGCCACCTCTATGCCGGGCAAAGCGGGCGGTTCCGGGGAGGGCACGGGACGTCTTCGGGGTTTTCCCGCGGCGAAACCGCGATGGCTTGCCTTTGTGCCGGACTGGCGGCAGAGTTACGGGAATGACCCCACAACCCCCCACCCCGTTTCCCGCGCGCTCCGATCCGGACGACCGGGTGGCTTTCGACCGGCAGGAACTGGGGTCAATCCTGACACTCTATGGCCGGATGGTCGCCGCTGGTGAATGGCGCGACTACGGCATGTCGTTCCTGCGCGATGTGGCTGTGTTTTCGGTGTTCCGGCGCACGGCCGAAAATCCCATCTATCGGATCGAGAAACGCCCCCGGCTGCGGGCGCGACAGGGGATGTATGCGGTGATTGGAATGGACGGGCAAATCCTGAAGCGCGGCGCTGATCTGCGGCAGGTGCTGCGGGTGCTTGAGCGCAAGCTGATCCGCGCGGTCGACTGACCTGCGCGACGCGCCTGTTGCGAGGGCAGGAGCGAGGGGCCAGCCCCTCGCGCTCCCCGGAGTATTTCTGCAAAGAAGAAACCAAGGTTAGAGAAGCAGACGACGTCGCGCGATGATTTCGCCGTCGCCTGCGGCATGAATTCTGGCAATCGCGCTTGCGATATCCTCGCGGATCACCGCCATGGCGAAGGCGGTGGCGTGGATCATGGTTTGTGGGCTTTCGACCAGCGCGACATGGCCGTTCCAGAACAACAGGTCGTTCCGACGCAGGGGGTCAGCGTCATCGATCACCGTGCCCAATGTTTGCGCCTGCTGGTCGCTGTCGCCCCGGCAAGGAAGTCCGGCGGCAAGGCAGGCTGCCTGAACCAGCCCGGAACAATCGATTCCGTCGCCGGTATTGCCTGCCCACAGGTAGGGCGTGCCAAGGAACAGCGCCGCCGTACCCGCCGGATCGCGCAGAGAGGCGGCCAGATCGCGCAGGTGGGTCTGTGGGAGGATGCCGGTCCCGCCGCTCCATGCGATTTCGGTCCAGTTGCCGGACTGACCTGTGACACAGACCCTTGCCCCGAAGGGCAGGCGCAGAAGCGGTGGCGCCTTGAAGCCGGCGGGCGGGTAAATATGGGTCTGGCGCAGGCAGACAGCATGGGTCGCTGCAACGGGTTCAGCCAGCGACACGGCAGGCACATAGCCGCAGTATCCATCCTTGGCCGACTGGACAAAGGACCAACCGCCGTGGGATTCGAAAACAGTTACATCGTCACCGAACAGCAGTTGCCGGTCCAGCGCGCCTTCGGGCGTGGCGTATAGACCAGCCTGAAACTGGATCACCTGGGCCGTGGTTCCGTGGGTGAAGGATTCAGCCTGGATCTGGCCGCGCAGATGGCTGGCGGCGACGCGGCCGTTGGCGGGTGTGAGGCGACGGTCGTTCACAGTGACAGAAGGCCGGGCAAAGCCTGAAGGATCGCCCGGGCGCCCTGGCCCGCTCCGCCTTTTGGACGGGCGGGGGCGGGGTTGGGTTGCCAGCCATAGATATCGAAATGGACATAGGGTGCCGACCCGGCAAAGCGGCGCAGGAACAGCGCTGCCGTGATCGAACCTGCGAAACCGCCCGAGGGCGCATTGTCGAGGTCGGCGATGCCCGGCTCGATCATCGGTTCATAGGGCGCCCAGAACGGCATGCGCCACAGAGGGTCGCGCACTGCCGCACCCGCCTGCGCCAGGGCCGCTGCAATCGCGTCATCGTCACAATAGAATGGTGCCAGATCGGGGCCGACCGCCACTCGTGCAGCGCCGGTCAGGGTGGCCATGGAGATTGTCAGGTCGGATTCGCCCTCGGCCGCGAGGGCAAGGGCATCGGCCAGCACCAGCCGGCCCTCGGCATCGGTGTTGTTGATTTCAACCGTCAGCCCTTTGCGTGATTTCAGGATGTCGCTGGGGCGGAAACTGTTGCCGGACACAGCATTTTCCACCGCCGGAATCAGCACCCTGAGGCGCAGTGGCAGGTTCAGGCCCATGATCATCTGCGCCAAGCCCAGAACGGTTGCCGCCCCGCCCATATCCTTTTTCATCAGCCCCATGGAGGCGCCGGGTTTCAGGTTCAGCCCGCCAGTGTCGAAACAGACACCCTTGCCGACCAGGGTAAGGCGGGGGCCCGTTGTGCCCCAGGTCATGTCGATCAGGCGGGGCGCATCCGATGCCGCGCGTCCGACGGCATGGATCAGCGGGAAATTCGCGTCGGTCAGCTCGTCGCCGATCACCGAGGTCACTTCGGCGCCGAACTCTCGTGCCAGATCGCGCACTGCCCGTTCCAGAGCCGCCGGGCCCATATCGTTGGCGGGCGTATTGATCAGATCGCGGGTCAGCGTTTCGCCTGCGGCGATGATCTCAAGCCGCCGCGCGTCGCAGCCCTCTGGCGCCATCA
>RCMY010002611.1_pt1 | contig 16255 bp, 14 predicted proteins | sample 2041341 | NCBI WGS metagenome assembly RCMY01 (sample SAMN09708234, study PRJNA481090) | Marine sediment metagenome, whole genome shotgun sequencing project. | reverse complement strand
TTTTTGTTGATTGTTTTTTTCTGTCTGTTGAATGGACTGAACACCCACCTCAATCACAGTGATACTATCCTGCAAAAATTAGTCGCTGTTTCCTTTTTCCCCTGGTTTTACATGTTCGTACTGGGAGCGTTAGCGTACAAATACAAGCGTGTCCTTGATTTTATAAAACAAACCCCTCTAGTTTTGATAGTTTGCATTTATGTTGGTGTTTGGTATGCATCCTCAAGCATAGGGCTCGACTGGGGGAATGGTATAAATATAGTTGGCTACCTCGTTCTCGTCGCTCTAGTCATCAAACTGGCAATTACCAAACCGTACCTTGCTGACAGTCTACTCAATCGAAATGATATTTCATACGGAATTTATATTTACCATATGCCAATAGTGAACTACTTGTTGTACAAGAATTACACAGGAATGGAAAGCTGGATATCGGCCTTGTCAGCGACCACTCTCATTGCACTCGCATCATGGTTTGTAGTTGAGCGCCCTTTCTTAAGGCTCAAGAAAAAGCAATTTCGTTCCAACTAGTTGATTAGCTACACTGATGAATGGCATTTATCTATCCAATACAAACGATTCGAAGGAAAGTCGTAAAACTCCATCATCTGAATGACGAACCAAAAGCAATGTATTAACTGAAAATTTGATTAGAAATAGAGATGAGATAAATCCATGGGAACTTGCGCTCGTTCTCATGTTGTTCGGCATCAGGAAAAGATGCGTGTCTCTCTTTCATGGAAGATGCGTCAAAGACTGTAAGTCTCACTTAAGCGGAATATTGGCAAACATTATGAGTAAGGTTGCGCTAGTTACTGGCATCACGGGTCAGGATGGGTCTTATCTTGCGGAGTTGCTGCTGGAGAAAGGCTACGAAGTTCACGGAATCAAACGCCGTTCCTCATCGCTGAACACGGAGCGTATCGACCACATATATCAGGATGTGCAGGACAAGAATCAACGCCTGTTTCTGCATTATGGAGACCTGTCTGACTCATCTAATCTCACGCGTATCGTCCAACAAGTGCAACCAGATGAGATTTACAATTTGGGCGCCCAGTCGCACGTGGCAGTGAGTTTCGAATCGCCTGAATACACAGCTGATGTGGATGCTTTGGGCACCTTGCGGCTACTTGAGGCAATTCGATTTCTCAAGCTCGAAGAAAAAACGAGATTTTATCAGGCATCTACTTCTGAACTTTTTGGATTGGTTCAGGATACCCCACAGCAGGAAACGACCCCGTTTTATCCCCGTTCTCCGTATGCCTGTGCAAAATTGTATGCACATTGGATTACCGTGAATTACAGGGAATCGTACGGTATTTATGCCTGCAATGGCATTTTGTTCAATCACGAGTCGCCACGTCGCGGGGAGACCTTTGTTACCCGTAAAATCACACGTGGGTTGGCTAATATTTCACAAGGACTCGACGATTGTTTATATCTAGGCAATATGGATGCGTTGCGTGATTGGGGGCACGCGAAAGATTATGTGCGCATGCAATGGATGATGTTGCAGCAGGAAAAACCAGTGGATTATGTTATTGCAACCGGCAAACAGTATGCAGTTCGAGACTTTGTCAGGTGGAGTGCGAATGCACTGGGAGTGACATTAAGATTCGAGGGTCTAGGAGTCAATGAGATTGGTGTTGTGGAGTCGGTCGAGCGGGACGCTGAAGTTTGTTTGCATCCTGGTGATGTTATTGTTCGGGTGGATCCGCGTTACTTCAGACCTGCAGAAGTGGAAACCTTGCTGGGTGACTCTACTCGTGCAAGACAGGAGTTGAATTGGATTCCCGAAATTACGGCTGAAGAGATGTGTCTCGAAATGATTTGCGAGGATCTCGGTAAGGCCAAGCGCATGCGACTGTTAAAGAAGCATGGTTATTCAATTTCGCTAGCTGTCAACAAGTGAAATGAAAGCGAAAGCATCAAGACGTGTTTATGTGGCTGGTCACCAGGGAATGGTTGGAAGCGCGCTGTGCCGACTATTGGCTAAAGACAGTTCGGTTGAGTTAATCGTTCGAAATCGGGCAAACCTGGATCTGGAATCCGGGGCAGCTGTATATGATTTCTTCCAAAGCGAGTCTATTGACGAAGTATATCTGGCTGCTGCTAAAGTCGGAGGCATACACGCAAATAATACCTATCCGGCAGATTTCATCCACAAGAATCTGGCTATCGAGTTGAATGTTGTAGGAGCTGCGCACAGGGCCGAAGCAACGAGGTTGTTATTTCTAGGGTCTTCCTGTATTTACCCACGAAATGCTTCACAGCCTATGAAAGAGGAACAATTATTGACAGGTCCGCTGGAGCCAACAAATGAGCCATATGCCATTGCGAAAATAGCGGGAATAAAATTGTGCGAGTCATATCATCGGCAATATGGAGACGATTTTCGAAGTGTCATGCCTACCAATCTTTATGGGCCTGGTGACAATTTTCACTTGGAAAATTCACACGTGGTACCCGCGCTAATTCGTCGGTTTCATGAAAAGATGAGTTCCGGAAGCGACGAGATTGTCATCTGGGGATCAGGAAGTCCAATGCGTGAATTTTTGCATGTAGATGACATGGCGGCGGCGTGTGTGTATATCATGAGCCTTTCACGTGAAGTCTATGATGGACCGACCAGTGAACGTTGCTCGCATATCAATGTTGGAACGGGGGAAGATTGTAGTATCAGGGAGCTTGCTGAATCCATTGCCTGCATTGTTGGATTTAAGGGAAATTTGATTTTCGATGTCAAGCGTCCTGACGGAGCTCCGCGGAAGCTACTTGACGTTTCACGTTTACATTGCCTCGGGTGGCAACATGCGATCGGGCTTCGGGAGGGTTTGGAAAGCGCCTACAATTGGTATTTGAATAATTTGGAAATCGTTCGCTCGTGAGCTTTCAGGAATATTGGGAGTAAGCGCTCAGGTCATCCTTCGACTGTCCAATGATTGAGATCCACTTCTGCCCGCGAAGGGACACCCTGCTGATCTATGGCATTACTGCGACTAGAACTGAAAGTAGATAAACTGTTCTACTGGGCGCAGAAACACAAATAGCAGAGCCAGTGCCAGCCCCATGAACACCGTATCGCTAATCAGTGCCACCGGACGCCATCGGGCCAGCATCTGCGGCCAGGTCCGGTGTAGCTGCCAGGCAAGCATTACCCCCAGCGTCAGCACTGCCGCCACCAGATACGCGTTTTCCCGCATTCCAAGCCACAGATAATCACGAGGATGCAGAAGATGCGCGTACATCGCCAGCGCATCAGAAAGAGAGTCGGCACGAAACAGAATCCAGGCCAACATCATCACCACCAGGGTACACATCCACCCACCGATCTGGCGCAAGCGCCGTGGCAGTCGCACACGCAGGGGTTCGGTGGTCCGATACACAATAACGACGCCGGCGTGATAAAGCCCCCACAGCAGAAAAGACCAGTTAGCACCGTGCCAAAGGCCCATGATGGCCCAGGTCAGTAGCAAGGCCACAGTTGCATTGCGGGCAGCGCCGCCGGTATTGGCCTGTCTGATGCTCTCGGTTGGCAACCCACCACTGGCGTTATCCCGTGCATGCACACCAAGCAGCGGCAGATACAGGTAGTCACGAATCCAGCTCGACAGTGAGATATGCCAGCGGTTCCAGAATTCGCGCGGTGATGTACTGCTGTAGGGGAAATTGAAATTAGCGGGAAAGTGAATTCCCATCAGTGCGGCAGATCCCAAAGCTATTTGAGAATAGGCAGCAAAATCAAAGTAAATCTGGAAACCGAACAAAAACGCGAGTGTGAGCACATCGAGCGCACTCAGTGTATCGGCCGACTGCGCGAATCCGGCATCCACGTAAGGAGCGACGTTGTCCGCCAGCAACACTTTCAGGCACAAGCCAAAAATGATATAGCGCATCCCTCTCATCCAATGTGCCAGGCTGAATTGCGGTCGTTGCCCCAGCTGTCCCATCAGTTGCCTTGCGCGCAGGATTGGCCCGGCCACCAGCTGTGGAAAGAAAGTGACGAAACACAGGTATTTCACAAAGTCGTGCTCGGCCGGGATGGTGCGACGGTACACATCCACGGTGTAACTGATAGTCTGGAAGGTGTAAAAGCTGATACCCAGCGGCAGAATGATGTTCAGGTGCGGAATTGCCAATTGAATTCCCAACACCGAGAGGGAAGCCTGCAGGCTATCCGTGATGAACATCAGATATTTGAAAAAGCCCAACAAGCCCAGGTTCACCCCCAGGCTTGCCATCAGCAACCAGCGTCGCATTGCCATCCGTTGCTCATGCTCAAGGCGACGCGACACGCCATAATCCACGCAAGCCGAAAACAACATCAACAGTGCGAATTCAGGCCGCCAGAACGCGTAGAATAGTATGCTTGAAAGCAGCAGCATCCACAGACGCGGACGATTTGGCAACAGCCAGAACAGGCCTACGCACAGGCTCAGAAACAGCAGGTAGGTAACGGAGTTGAAGTTCACTGGGTAGCGTCGTTCAACAAGTCGAACAGAGTTTCTGCGAGCAAAACATGACCGGATGCTCTGAAATGCATGAAGTCGACCCCGGCAGTTTGGCTGCCGGCCAGCGAGGTGGAGCCTGTGGAGCCCCAGTGCATTGGTGCGACCAGTGCCTCCAGATTGGCAAAGCGCGCCCCGTAACTGCCCGCGAGCCGCTCTACTTCGAGAACGAACTCGGCGTATTCCGCCGGTATATAGGGTGTGGTGATATCACCGCGGATCGGTGCGATATACACCAGTACATCCAGCTGCAACAACTCGGCGTGCGCCAGCAACGCTGTCAGCGAGTCCATGTTTTGTTGGTAACGACCAGGAAGCTTGCGGCGCAGACTCGAGGCTGAAATGCCAAGCACGCTATTGCGCAAGCGATACAATGCAAACCCTGCACTGGCACGGTACTGTGCCCGCTGCTCCCAGATTTCACTGTGCGTGGCCAATCGGGCATCCAGCCATTGCTCGCTGCGTTCCTGCCAGGTGGGTGCATCGCCGCTCTGGCCATTCTTTTCAAGCTTTGCCGTGTTCAGCAATTGCTGGCCTATATCAGTCTTGCCAAGCGCTGATGCCACTGCCGGATCAGCAAGAAGAGTCGCAATGTCGGGACGCAATCCGGACTCACGTGTATCGTCGAATACAACAGGCAGAATCAGTGTCGACAGTGGCAAGCGCGCCTGCAGATACTCGAACAGCGCATAATGTTCCTGCAGATTCGCATTCGGTTGACTGAATACCAGCAAGTCCCGTCCCTGCGTATGCAGTTTTTCATGCAATCGCTGTGCAGAGCTGACTTCACCCGTCTGCCATTGATTGATGGCATGCAATTGCGAGTTACCGAGCCAGAGCACGACCGTCGCAGCATCGCGCTCAGCAGAACCCTCTATGCAAAGATTCGCATCCTCTGCCCCCTGACAATGCACTGGTACGCCATCCACACGAGCATAGTAGTCGCTGGTATCAGCGCCGGTGGCTGCAGCTTGCGCAAGGTTCTGCGCTGGATCAGGACGAAAAAACAGCAAGGCAATCAACGCAATCAGCAGAGCCAGCCCAAGCAGGCAAAGCCGCAGCACCCCTGAAACCCCATCACTTTGCGGCTGATCGGTAGCGGGCACTACGGTATTCATCGACGAATCAGCCAATTCTCGATTACCAGCACGTCCATATGGGTGCGCAAAAAACAATCCAGCGCCTGTTCCGGTGTGCATACAACCGGTTCGTTTTCATTGAAAGATGTATTCAGTACCATCGGCACGCCACTTTTCTCGTAAAAACTTGAAATCAGGCGATGGTAACGAGGATTTGCTTGCGCCGTTACGGTCTGTAGTCGGCCGGTACCATCCACATGCGTTATGGCGGGCACGCTGTCGCGCTTGCTCTCCTGAATACGAAAAACCTGCATCATGAATGGTACATCAGCGTCCTGCTCGAACCACTCAGCTACTGCTTCACGCAGGACCGAAGGCGCAAACGGGCGAAAGGACTCACGCCTTTTTATCTTCAGGTTCAAAATTTCCTTCATATCCGCGCGACGTGGATCGCCCAGTATAGAGCGGTTACCCAGCGCCCGGGGGCCCCACTCCATGCGCCCCTGAAACCATCCAACAACACGTCCGGCAGCGATGTCATCAGCAACCAATGAACACAACTCAGCTTCGTCCTGCAGATGCTGCACACGACACTTTGCCAGGGAAATCACTTCGCGCTGAGCTTCGAGAACACGACTGATATCAGTATCCTTGTAGCTCGGACCCCAGTATGCATGCGTCATCTGACAACCGCGTGCGCCTCCAGTCTTGTGCCAGACGCAGAACGCAGAACCGATTGCACCACCCGCATCACCCGCTGCAGACTGTACGTAAACGTCTTTAAACGGCGTATTGAGACGAATTTTGCCATTTGCCACGGAATTCATACCGCAACCGCCAGAGATCACCACTGCGCTATGTGGGTGTGCAGCATGCGCCTTGTTCAACAGATGAAAAAAAGCCTCTTCGTACATGGCTTGAACCGAGTACGCAATATCGTGATGGTGTTGCTGCAATGGTTCATCGGGCAAGCGAGCGGGCCCCAGCAGGTCGATGAGCGTGTCCGAATATAGCCTGTTGATAGTTGGAGACCCCCCATCCCACCCCTCACCGACACTGCTTCTGTGATGAATGAAGTACTTCAGGTTGAGCGCGTAGCCGCCAGATGGCAGCAACTGCACGATTGTGCGCATTTGCGACATGTACTCAGGCTTGCCATAGGGTGCCAGGCCCATCACCTTGTATTCGTCGCCATAGTTACCAAAACCGAGATACTGTGTTAGCGCCTGATAGAAGATGCCCAGAGAGTGTGGGAACAACACGCGCTCACTGATCTCTATGGTTGAGCCGGAGCCCACTCCCCAAGCGGCACTGGCGAAATCGCCGAAACCATCCACCGAAACCGCCACTGCTTCATCAAACGGCGATACGTGAAACGCGGATGACAAGTGCGCCAGGTGATGTTCAATCGAATGAAATTGACCGCAAAAACCATGATTCGGAAACACGCTATCAAACGTTGCCGGCAGAGCATCACGCCTGCGCCGGTTCAAAAGCTGGCGGATCACCATGCCGGGGTTTAAGCGATTTTTAATGGCATAGAGCGCCTTGTCACGGCGGTTGGCTCGCGAGTCCTGATTAAGTGCGATATGGTGCACATCCTTGAGCTCAAGACCAGCTTCCAGCAGGCAATAGCGGATAGCCTCACTGGGAAAACCGGCCCAGTGCTTGATGCGTCGAAAGCGCTCTTCTTCCGCAGCGGCCACTAGTTGCCCATCGATAACCAGAGCGGCGGCGGAATCCCCGTGGTAGGCATTCAGCCCAAGAATAACCATGGTCTTTTTTTTTAAGAATGTGCAATTGATGCAGCAAAGGTCGCGAGTTTAACCCAGTTCCCGAAACGTCAGTGGCTCGAAAGACATCAATCAGTGTGCTGGTTAAGCATGCGATGCCACAGTGACAGGATCAACAAGCCCAGCAGGATGCCAGATGCATCAATACCGATGTCAGTGAGTGCAGCCTGGCGATCGATCACGAAGAGTTGCAGACTTTCAGAACCGGCTGCCATTATCAATAGAAACAGTGCGTAGTGCAGTGGGGCTATCTGCAAAGCCCGCCGTACGGGTGCCAGTGCCAACGTCAGTACCATGTACAGCGCTGCGTGTCCTGATTTCAGAAGGAAGCCCAAAACCTGTGAGACTTCGAGCTCCGAGACTTGCGCTATCTGTGCGGCCACTGGCAGCACGACCAGGCGCAAGCCTGGCAGGGAAGAAATGACGCCAGCCGCGATTATCAGCAGCAGCAAGGCAGGTTTGATCAGCAAGGTTATCCTGGTATGTCTGGCAGCTTGACACAGCATCATCGCCAACACCAAACCATGCAGAACAATCAACCCCGTCAACACCGGTTTGAAATACCTGTTGGGCTGTACAGAATCAACACGTCCATTGGCTGCCATGAAATCTGCAGCGCCTGGCCTACTGACCAACGCGTACACACCCCTGACCGCTTCTGTCGGCCGACGCAGCACCACTACGGCCTTTGTCCGGTAATATCGGCCGGGCATATAGTAGATATTTCGAAAGCCAAGCCTGCCACCATTGACATCCAGAAACCAGAAGGCCAGCGCCGCCGTACCCGCGTGAGGCATAGATTGCAGCGCTGTGGCATGCTCGCCACCACCATCCCCGCGAGCAACCTGTATGTTTGCACTTACCTGCAGATACCCGGTTGCCGACTGAACCGGGGGTAATGCAAACTCGTAGGTGGCCAGCAATGCCTCATCGCTGGAATTGTGAAGCGTTATTCCCATTTCGGAAAAATCAACATCGCCTGGCCTGGCGAGTAAAGACCAGCCATCTGATGTTTGTGGCACCTGAATGGTGTCAGTTGAGCCGGGAAGGGTCACGTACCGTTTTACTCGGAGCCCAATCCAGGTATTGAGCAGCACTAACGCCAGCAACATCAACAGATAAGCACGATGGCGTGTGAGCCGAGCGACTCTGGTGTTGCTCAATACCATGCCCGAAAATGGGGAATGTCTTGATGCACGATGCCTCGGTATTCCATTTCCAGGTTTTCATGCTCCTGCTTGCGCGTCCCTGTCATGCATGTCGAGTGCAATTCGATGAAGCACAGATCGATATGGCGGACGACACCGACGGCAGGAAGATGCCGGATTACATCATACTCAGCCCCTTCGATACTCATTCGTCGCCATCAACTCGCAGGAAATATCGCATTATGCCAGCAACGTTGTACATCATCGGAACAGCGACCCATTGATCGATTGTCGGATGGCACTCGGTACCAGATGGAAAAGATGCCTGTCCTGACGAAAAAGCAGCAGCAGCAGATAACCAGACATGGCATAGGAAACCAGCGACGTCCAGGCAGCCGCCATGGCGCCGTAGTGAGGGATAAACAGCCAGTTCAGCACGATATTGATCAGCGCCCCGATCATGGTGCGATACAACACCTGATATTCGTTACCCAACACGATGCTGATCGTGGTCATGACACTGCCAATGCAGACGAAGATAAACGAGAAGGCCAGTACTGACAGAATACCGGCGGATTCCTGATACGCCGGTCCGAACACCAGTTCAACACCAAAATGGGCACTTATCGACAGGCTCACGGACGTCAACACCGACAGCGCCAGCAAGACGGCCAGCAGCCTTCTGCCCTGACGGTACAAGGCCTCGCCGCTGTCGTCCAGGGCACGCAGCATGCTCGGATAGTAAGAAGCCGTTATCGCAGCCGGAATAAAGTACAGAATCTCGGATGTTCTGGCTGCAACCGTGAAGCGCCCGAGCTCGCTCGCAGTGCTCAGGTGCATCAGCATCACTTGATCCACCCGTACATACAGCACCACGCTGATCGACGAAAGCAGCAGTGGCAAGGAAGCGACCATCATCCGGCGCGACAAGCGCCACGCCGGGCGCACCCAGGAAATACCCGGACCGCCATGGCGCACCAAGACAACCGACTGCGCTGCGCCGAGCATCGCAGCGTCACACACAAACAGCCACGCCACCTGTCGCGGAGGCAATTCGAACATCACGAAGACTAGAATCAGTATCAGCGAGACGATCGCCTGCAGCGAGTTGGCAATGGCAATGTATTTCGAGCGTACCATTGCCTGAAAGTGAACCTCGATGACCGTAAAAGCCTTGAACAACACAGTCAGACTGATCACCAGCTGGTAATGACGGGCTTGCTCGGACAGGTCACCCACCAGGGCCAGCGCGGCGACTACGAGTGTCATCAGCAGCGATGCCACGGCGCGAAGTGCAAAGCCGGTACTGAGTACTTCAGACGGCTCATGTTCCTCATTGACCAGTTCCCGCACCAGCACGGTATCGGCCACAATCATGATCAGCACCACCACTATGGCTGCCAGACTCAATGCATAGCTGAGCTCACCAAAGACCGCCGGCCCCAGGTAACGCGCCAGAATGAGAAGGGAAACTGCGTTGTAGGCCAGACGCGCAATGCGCTGTAACAACATCCACACCGTGTTTGAGCGATAGTTCATCGGGGTAGATGCGGGCCGTCTGGTCGAATTTCTGAGCCGTCACAGTGTGACAGATTCAGACGAGCCTGCCAGTAATCTCTGCCGGGAAATGATAACATTCCACGATTATCCTGACTCACCAACCTGCATTGCTACATTCCAAACGCATCCTGTTTGTCGGTGCCTTCAAGCAGGCTGGCGCCGATGGCACGGTAGGCGGCGTCACATATGCGTGCACCACCTTACTGGCGCATCCGAAAAGTGCCGCGTTTCACTGGTTGCTGATCGACACCACCGCTCCAACCAACAAGCCTCGTTCTTTGTCAAGTCGCAATCTTCAGGCGGCCAGGCGCATGCTCCATTTTGTCTGGAACCTGACAACAAGGCGAGTGGACACGGTCGCGATCTTCATTGGCCATGGTGGCTCGTTCATCGAGAAGGGTTTGATGGCCATATTGGCCGCTCGATTCGCGAAGCATGTGGTTCTTGCACCGATATCCGGATTTATCCAGACAGACTTCCAAAACAGTTCCAGTCGCGCTGCATTTGCGCGTCGCGTCTTCCGACAATGCGATGTGATTATCTGCCAAAGTGAATCATGGCGCCGTTTCTACGCGGATTACTGCAACGATACGCGCAAACTACACGTGGTGGAGAACTGGCTCGATGTGCGCCGCTACCCCGTCGGCACCACCACTGAGAAAGCGCCGCAAACCACCGTTCTGTTCCTGGCGTGGGTGGTGCGGGAGAAAGGCATATTTGAACTGATTGATGCCCTTGCAGATCTCAAGCACCGCGGCGTCGAAAACTATCGTGTGCTCATTTGCGGCGATGGCGGTGACTTGCCAGCTGCCCGTCAGCAGGTACAAGAGCAACAACTGGACAACGTGGAATTTCTTGGCTGGACAACTGGTCAGTTGAAAGCCGAACTGCTGCTCAGCTCCCATGTTTTCATACTGCCAAGCCATGCTGAAGGGCTATCCAACTCCCTGCTCGAAGCCATGGCTAGTGGCCTTGCCGTGATCTCCACCGACGTTGGTGCCGCAAAGGATGTCATTGAGGATGGAGTTAACGGCCTGCTGATTCAGAGTCACTCGGCCTCACAAATAAGCACTGCGCTGCAGCGGTTGCTGGACTCGCCTGAGGAACGGGCACGAATGGGCATTGCTGCACGTCAGCGCGTCGAGCACCACAACTCGATCGATAGTGGCGTGTCTGCCTTTCTTGGTTTGTTGTGATGAAAACTGCGTCACTGGTTGCTCTGTCGTTACTGTTGGCACTGTCCGCCTGCGAGCTGTTGCTGACATTGCTATGGGCCAATCCCTACCAGGGTACGGGCGCCACGAAAGTGGTGGAGATTCACACCAATGCCAGTCACCTTAATCAGTTGATCAACCGTGCTCAGTTCAATCCGGAGAATCCTGAGGTTGCCTTTCGCACCGATGCAAACGGCTATATTCTCCCGGGCAATCAGTTCGAGGACCCCGAATATACTGTCGCTTTTCTCGGCGGCTCTACCACGGAAATGTTACTGGTCGCCGAGGATCTGAGATTATCGGCACGGGTATCGAGTTTGCTTCAAGCCGAAGGCTTGCGTGTTAACACGATCAATGCAGCGCGTTCCGGCAACACCCTGCATGACAGTATCAATATAATGTTCAATCAGATACAGCAGGCACAACCGGACTTCGTGGTCATCATGCACGCCACCAATGATCAGGGAGTTATCCAGTTGGATCCGCAGTATCTCTCCCGCAGCGCAAGACCAGTCAGCTTCAATAAACTGATGCTCTACTCTCTGCAAAAGTTATCAGGTGTGTCGGGGCTGTTTGGCCTGATCAGGCAAGCCTATACCCGCTTTGACAATACACACACCCAGTATGCGGAGAATAACGCCAGAACGCTGACCCGGGATGAGGCGAAACCGTTCGCTGCCCGTCTGAATACTGTGGTTGCCATGGCCAGAGCATTCGGCATCACGCCGGTTCTGATGACACAGCCGCTTGCAGAGGTGGATAACCAATACACCCCCAACTGGGCAAACCTGGCCAATCAGAAGCTGTTCAATGATGTAATCCGTAGTATTGCCCGAGCGACGTCGACGGTTGTGATCGATCTGGATCGAACAATGAACGACCGGTTCGTCCATGAAAAGCCAGTCGACTACCTTTACGATGGCATGCACGCCACTGACAAAGGGGCGAAACTGTACGCCCAAATCGTCAGTACCGCACTTCTGCCAATGATGCGCCCATGATCAAGCTCAGGCGTCTTTCGGACAACCTGCTATCAACATACCGACAAAACAGCTCGCAGCAAGTCAAATTCTTACCGGGGACCCATCCTTCGTCGTCGCCTCCGGCGAGTACGCTGAGGTTCGTACTCTAAATCAGTGTTGGCGAACAGGGAACGTTCACCGTGCTGACGAAGCAAAGACATACAGGCCAGCATTACCATGGGGACAAGCATCTGGAACTTCGCAGTAAACGACACCAGAGCAAAGTCATACGCCATAAACGACAGCAGCAGCATCCCAAACAGCAGCTTGAACCGCCACGTTTGCATCAAGAGGATTTCTCGCAGTATCAGTGTATAGAACGCCAGCATGCAGGCCAGGCCCACCAGCCCGACTGACGACATGATCTCAAGGTAGTTGTTGTGGGCATACATGTCATTCTGAAATTCAAAGGCCCCGATACCATTACCGACCAATGGCTGTTGGTTATAGAGCTCGTAGGCCTTGCGTGCCAGCTCTACCCGCCCATCTACACTTCTATCCTCATTCTCCGCACCCGATTCCATACGGTTGTAGACGGTCTCGACCACTTTTGAAAAATCCACATTGCCACTGATGACCAGATTGGTGAGGTTTCCTGCACTGACAAACAGAAACCCACCCAACACCACGCCTATGAGAGGAATGGCGATCACCGGTTTGAACAGGGAACTCATGATAATCCAGAGTACCAGCGCCGCCAGCAGCAACAATGCGGTTCGTGACCCGGTAAGGTAAGTGATGAACACAGCTACCACGCAGACCAACAACAGTCCCGAGATCTCGGCTAGCTTGTTGACCGCCCGGCTGCGGCGCCCCGGTACAGACAGGATATGCAGGTAGGCAAAAAAAACAGTGACATGGCCAATGTAACCCATCAGGTTTGGCTGGTTGAGGGAGCCACCGAAGCGGACACTGTCATAATCAAGATCGAGGCTGACGATGCCCAGCGCCAATAACAGGTTGAATATGATGGCAGCGTACAATCCCAGGAAAAAGCCCGTGGCATTCTTGAAGTGCACAATGATGTTATACACCACGAACATATTGATCAGGATCAGCACCATGGTGCGTGCCTTGCCAATGGAATAGTCCGCATCGATAGACCAGAAAATCGAAGCTAGCGACACCATCACCAACAAGGTGTACGCTACCAGCGGCGCCGGAAACTGCGGTTTGACTCTGGCAGTCAACGCGTAGCCGGCATAAGCAACGCTCATCACACCACCAATGAGGTAGATAAGCTGTGATAGCACCTGGTTGTCAAAAACAACCAACGCAAATGCGTACAGCGCCAGCAAGCCGCTGAACAGCAGACTTGCCACCGGAGAAATACCCATGTCAGAATCCTAGATTGATTGCGTGCTCCAGCTGCGTACGCCCGACCGAATGGGGGCAGCTGGACCGGGCAGACGTCATGGTAGCCGAAGTTGTTGTACGGGTAAATAACCAGTACCGTCATTACCGTGCGGTTCCGGTGGCGGATCAAGCCCGCCATTGCCTGACCCAAAGATCGAAGTAACCCTTTGGCATGTGTATTTCAAGAAAACTCAAGCATGAAGGCGTCAAGTTGCACGATTGCTTCGCCAAAGACTGCACCATGAACGACGACAAGCACTCACACACCTCGTTCCGAGCAGATTCAGCCCGGATGACCACGAGTTACCCCAGTTTGGCGGCGCGGCCGAATCGGAAATGCGTCTGTATGGGTTTCACCGATCCATCGGTACTGGCTATCTGGCGCAACCGCACATGGCACCGATGACCCGTGGCGAAAAAGGCGTACTTCGGCAGCAACAAATCCGGTCAGCCACGCGCTTATCGGGTGGCAGCGCTGAGCATCAGCGGAGTAGTGCTCGGCCTTGCTGGTGATGGCTCCGGGGGCAGAGGTGTATTGAGCTGATCTCTATCCTTGTTGGTGATCATGGATTGCACGGTGCCGGTGGTGCCTTCGATGGGAGATTCAATCGTTGAACCCGCCTGGGAATATTTGACTGACGACGCAAAATTCTCGTAGGAGGAGCGGTTTCCCAAGCGCTCGCCAAAGGGAACTTCCGAGTTAAGGCTTCATGGCAGGCCTCCACAGAAGTCGCATCAGGGAGGGGTTCACCGACGATAGCAATAGGGTCTGGAAGCGCAGTGAGGTATCTGATGTCGCTTTTCTGTCTAGAGAGAAGCTTACTGCTGATAAGTCAGCCAAGAGCAGTAATGACCGCAAGTATTAGTGCCAATCATGTGTTTTACGGCGCTGGTATGACCTCGCATGTTTGCTTCACGCCATTCACGCGGTCTCGCCATAGCGTTTGAAGCAGCTCGCCAGATGATCGATCACAGTCCTCACCTTCGGCACTGTACGCAGGGCTGGCATGCGTCACGATCCAGGTATCCAGAGCGTCCATAGAAAGCTCGGGAAGCACTCGACGCAGACTCCGATCGGCGTCACGAGTCGCGCACTGAATCGCCGCCATACCCAAGCCAGCTCGAGCACCCGCCGAAGCTCACCCAGCAGATGCATCCAGTGAGTCACGATATTCGTTCCAACCGTCATCCACCGATGATGGTGCGTTGATCCACTCCTGCATGGAATTTGCAGTTGCTGGATCGAGCGACGGAATGGGCAGCATCATGATGCGCTTGGCTGCGGCTCGATAATCTTCCTCTGACAGAAACTCTTCCTGGATATTGTCCCAGTCACGGCCATCCGGGTAGCCACCGCTCATCATCACATCATCCGAGTGGCCGACCATCTCGTGACTGACCCCGGCAGGCATGACCAGAATGTCACCAGCATTCAGCCGTACCTTCTCGCCTCCCGTTCCGAAGATCACAATGTCCATCCAGCCACTGCAGCACCCCAGGCACTCGTGCGAGGTTGAATGAAAGTGGGCATATTCATAAATACCCGGAAAGAACCAGTTGTTCAGCCAACCGTTCTCTCTGCAGCGATCTCGCACCGGCTCTTCGCCGCCACCAGGTACTGCGTTGCGGTGGATAAGCACTGGAAAGCGGCTGTTGGGCACTCGACCACGCTGGCCGGACTGATACGTCTCTGTTTTCATCGGACTCTCTCCCTCAACGGCACTGGGAGCAAACCTGCCAGAGGCACAGCGGGATTGCAAGCTAAACCTCCCCTGCACCAACGGACAATCCATCAAGCAGCTTTTGCCAGCTTGAAATTGATCGGACTTGTATTGCCAACAAACGTTTGAAGGCGCCTTCCATACATAGTCAGATTCAAGGTATTCGAACAAAACTTCTCTCATCGAATCGCAGGTTCGAACCGGTTCGCCATCACCTGCTTCTACTTTCAGCGTATGGAAGAAACGAGGATTCTCTCTTCGTTCATTCGCAAGCTCCTCCTGCGAGGCTCTGATTCCCCAGAGCGTTGAATCGCTTGTAGACACTTCACCTGTGTCACGATCCAACTTATTCGATACCGGATCTACCTTTCCGATTGCAAGATCTTGCGATCCCGCACGAACACGGATTACCGGGAACAACGGCGCATACCGTCGCCTGTACGCCGTTAGGCAGACCATCGAATAGCATGGCAGAGTTTTCGGGGCACAAGAAACTGTGCCGGCAGAATTTGAATGAGAACGTATCGCATTAATATTCGCATCATACGCCCGCAATTCAGCGTTTCAATCGCCATTGCAGACAATTACTGATGATGAACCGTGCTACCAGCTAACATGCACAATAGCGCTCGCTATGGAACAAGTCGCAGGATTGTGCCTTCAGGGCTCTGGACGGCAACATAGATCCAGCCATCCGGACCTTGTTGCACATCGCGCACGCGTTGATACTTCCCTAACCACATGGGTTTGCGTTCAACAATCCGATTCCCGTCGACTTTCATCAGCATCAATGCCCGGCTATGCAGCACTCCCATCAGAAGTTGCCCTTGCCATTTCGGATAGCGATCACT
>RCMY010002610.1_pt1 | contig 16256 bp, 15 predicted proteins | sample 2041341 | NCBI WGS metagenome assembly RCMY01 (sample SAMN09708234, study PRJNA481090) | Marine sediment metagenome, whole genome shotgun sequencing project. | reverse complement strand
CAGTTTCACCGTCACGCGCTGGCCCAGCGTGATGACACGGCCTGAATCCGACCCCATCAGCGTGGCTGAATCCGCGTCGAAATGGAAATACTCATGCCCCAGATTGCGCATGGGGATCAGGCCATCGGCCCCCGTTTCGTCCAGCCGGACGAACGCGCCGAACTTGGCGATGCCGCTGATGCGCCCAGTAAATTCCTCGCCCACGCGCTCGCTGAGGAACGCCGCCAGATAGCGATCGTTCGTGTCCCGCTCGGCCATCATGGAGCGGCGCTCGGTCTCGGATATGTGCTGCGCCGTCGCCTCCAGCCGGTCCTCTTCGCCGGGGGCAAGGCCATCATCGCCCCAACCATGTGCCGAGATCAGAGCGCGGTGCACGATCAGGTCCGCATAGCGCCGGATGGGCGACGTGAAATGCGCATAGGCCATTAGCGCAAGGCCGAAATGGCTGAAGTTGCTAGGCGAATAATAGGCCTGCGTCATGGCGCGCAGGGTGCTCATGTTGATCTGTTCGGCATGATCCGTGCCAGCCGCACCGTGCAAAAGCGCGTTGATATGCGATGTTTTCAGCACCTGCCCCTTGGCCAGCACCAGACCCGCCGCCTCGGCCACCTCGCGCAGGGTGTCCAGCTTTTCCACGGGCGGCTCTTCGTGGACGCGGTAGAGCAGCGGGGATTTTTTCGCCGCGAGCGTTTCGGCGGCGGCGACATTGGCCAGCACCATGAATTCCTCGATCAGCTTGTGCGCGTCCAGCCGGTCGGTGAAATTGACGCTCAGCACCTCACCCTCGTCGCTCAGCGCAACCTTGCGTTCGGGCAGGTCAAGATCCAGCGGTTGGCGGTTCTTGCGCGCGATTTTTAGCGCATCGTAGGCGGCGTAGAGGGGTTCAATCACCTCCTCCATCAGCGGGGCGCATTTGTCGTTGGGCGTGCCGTCCATGGCCGCCTGCACCTCTTGGTAGTTCAGCGACGCGCCCGAACGCATGATGCCACGATGAAACGTCTGCCCGATCTTTTCGCCAAACTCGTTCACGCGCATCCGAACGGCAAGGCAGGCACGCGGCACGCCTTCGTGCAGCGAGCATAGATCGCCCGACAGACGGTCCGGCAGCATCGGCACGACGCGGTCGGGGAAATAGCTGGAATTGCCACGTTTGCGCGCCTCGCCGTCCAACGCCGAGCCGGGCGTGACGTAATGCGCGACATCCGCGATGGCGACCCAGAGGACATGGCCGCCCTTGTTTTTCGGATCGTCGTCGGCGTGGGCATAGCAGGCGTCGTCATGATCGCGCGCGTCGGCAGGGTCGATCGTGACCAGCGGCAGATCGCGCAGATCCTCGCGGCCTTTCAGCCCGGCGGGCTTCATCGCGTCGGCCTCGGCGATAACCTCGTCCGGGAATTCATCAGGGATGCCGTGCTGGTGAATGGCGATCAGCGATACCGCACGCGGCGCACTGGGATCGCCCAGACGGTTGATAATGCGCGCGCGAGGCAGGCCCATGCGGCCCTTCGGCCCCGATTGCTCGGCCTCGACCAGTTCACCGTCCTGCGCGCCGCCCGTGGCGCTGGCCTCGACCTGCCATTCGGTGCCCTGCCCCTTGTCGATGGGCAGGATGCGGCCCCCGTCAGAGCCCTTGCGGTAGATGCCGAGCACCTTCGACGGATTCGTGCCGATGCGCCGGATCAGCCGCGCCTCGTAGTGATGAGCCTCGCCGGTGACCGCTTGCAGCTTGGCAAGGATACGCTCGCCCTCGCCCAGCGCGGGATCGGACGCGCGCGGGACCAGCAGAACGACCGGCTCGGCGCCGTCGCCGTGCCACTCCAAGGGCTTGGCCAGTTGATCGCCGTCGGGGGTAGCGCCCATGACTTGCAGCACGCTGACGGGCGGCAGGCGGTCGGGGTCGCGATAGGTTTTCTTGCGCTTTTCCAGATGGCCCTCGGCCTCAAGTTCCTTGAGGATACGCTTGAGGTCGATCCGGGCTGCCCCCTTGATGCCGAACGCCTTGGCGATGTCGCGCTTGGCAGCGAGAGTGGGGTTTTCGGTGATCCATTGCAGGATCTCGGCTTTGGTGGGCATCTGATTCATGACGCGTTGCGTATCATGCAGGTTCGGCGGCGGAAACCGCTAACGCGCGGCGGGCAAATCGGCGGCCGTGTCGACGTCGCTGAGCGTATCGACCAGTGCGATGCGCGCACCCGGCAAGCTCGCCATGCTGTCTGTCAGCGCATCGGCGCTGGACCAACGCACGTTTTGCAAAAACCCAGCCGGAATGGCGCGGGTCCGCCTGAGTCCGATCAGCCAATAGCCACCATCGGGCGCGGGGCCAAAGGCTGCGTCATGCGCACCCAGCGCCTTGAAGGCGCGGACGATATGGGTGCGGCGCACGCCGGGGATATCACCGCCGATGATACAGACCGGGCCGGACGGCAGGCTGCGCATGATGCGCGCCATGCGGTCCCCGAGGTTGCCCTGCCCCTGCGCGATACGCGCCAGATGCGCGGGCCAGACGCGGCTGCGCAGCCCCTCGCGGTCCGGTGCGACCGCCAGCACCACGCGCCAGCGCGGATTCTGAACCTCGCGCAGCAGACGCGCGGTTTGGTGGCGGAACCACCACGCGGCAGGGGCCATGCCGATACCCTTGCCCAGCCGGGTTTTCACGCGGCCCGGACGCGGTTCTTTCAGCATGATGACCAGCGTGGGGCGGATCATTCAGTCAAAGTAATCGCGCAGGATGCGGCTGTAGATCGCCTTGAGCTGGTGGATATGATCGACGCTCACTCGCTCGTCCACCTGATGCATGGTCTTGCCCACAAGACCGCATTCCACCACAGGGCAGTGATCCTTGACAAAGCGCGCATCGGACGTGCCGCCAGACGTGCTGAGAACGGGGGTGCGCCCGGTTTCGGCCTCAACGGCGCGCACGACCATGTCCGAGAATTCGCCGGGTGGCGTGACAAAGCTTTCGCCCGAATTCTTGACCGTGAGCGTGCCGGTCACGCCCATCTCGGCGCAGATCTCATCCAGTTGGCCTTGCAGCCACGCGGTCAGGCCATTGCCGGTATGGGCGTCGTTATAGCGGATATTGACGGTTGCGCGGCAGTTAGCGGGGATCACGTTGGTGGCGGGATTGCCGGTGTCGATCGTCACGAAAGCCAGCGTGGACCGGTCAAAATGGTCGGTCCCCTCATCCAGCGTATGAGAGCTGAGCCGATCCACCAGCCGCGCCATGGCAGGCAGCGGATTGACCGCGCGGTGCGGATAGGCCGAATGGCCCTGCACACCGGTGATGGTCAGCCATGCGTTCATTGAGCCACGCCGCCCGATCTTGATCATCTCGCCCATCTCGTCCGGGCATGTCGGCTCGCCCACAAGGCAGACGCTCATCGCCTCGCCATTGGCCTGCATCCAGTCGAGCAAGGCGATGGTGCCGTCCAGCGCGTCGCCCTCCTCATCGCCGGTAATGGCCAGAATGACGGCCCCCTCGGGCGGTGTCTGTTGGACGAAATCCACGGCAGCAGCGGCAAAGGCGGCGACGCCCGACTTCATGTCTGTCGCGCCCCGGCCCCACATCATGCCATCGCGAATTTCGGCACCAAAGGGCGCAACGCTCCACGCCGCTTCATCGCCCAGCGGGACCACATCGGTATGCCCGTTGAAGCCAAAGCTGCGTGCGGCCCCCTTGGCGCCCCAACGCGCGTAGAGATTGGAAATTCCGGCCCGATCAACGCGCCAACACTCGAATCCCGCACCGCTCAGCAACCTCTCAAGCAACGCCAGCGCGCCGCCCTCCTCTGGGGTGACGGTCGGACAGCGGATGAGCGCGGCGGTAAGGTCGGCAGGATCGACAGGTGAGTGCGGCATGAACCCTCGGCAGTGATGAATGATGGTCCTTAATGGCTAGCGCGGATGCCACGCCTTTGCAAATAATGCGCACGGGCGGCAAAAAAAGTTAGCAGAGCGCCGAAACGCTGGTATTCAGTGGATAATAAAAAAAGTTAGACCCGAGGCAGGGCACAAGCAAAGGGCCGCAAAAGGCCCTGATCGAGCGGATCGCCATTTTGCGATTCATATGCGGCAGCGGGCTCATTTCCCCGCGGCGCCGGTCTATGTGTGCTGACCTCGCTCAAAGCGAACGAGGCAAGACATGGTTGCAGGCACGGAACTGCCAATCGATAGATTCGCATCCGCCATGCAGATGGCGCAAGAGATGTTCGGATCGGGCGCGACGGTGCAGAGCGCCTCTTACACCGGGGATCGTGACAGCTCGGGCATTTACAGCAACGGCGACGCGATATCGCCCGGCGTGCTGCCCGGCAATACCGGGGTCATGTTTTCGACCGGTGATCTGCGCGGGTTCACCAACAACAACCCCTTTCAATCAAACCTCTCTTCAAGCAACACGACGAATTCGAGCGGCGAAAACAACAACGCCGATTTCAATGCCGCCGCCGGCACCAATACCTACGACGCGTCCTATATCGACGTTGATTTCACGCCAACGGGCGACATGCTGACGATGCAGTTCGTCTTTTCGTCCGATGAATACCCCGAATACGCCGTCGGCGCGTTTCAGGACTTTGTCGGCGTGTGGATCAACGGCCAGCAGGTGCAGCTAAGCGTCGGCGACGGCGATATCGACCCAAACAATTTGAATAGCGGGGCGAACGGCAACCTCTTCATCGACAACACTGGCGATCAATACAATACCGAAATGGATGGATTTACCGTCAACCTGACGATGAAAATCCCGGTGAACGCAGGCCAGCTGAACTCAATCCGCATCGGCATCGCGGACGTAAGCGATTCCAACTACGACAGCACGCTGATCATCGCCGGCGGCAGCATTCAAGGGTCCGTGCTGGCCATTGACGACACAACCAACCTGGATCCGTTCGGCACCAAAAACCTCGACGTGCTGGCCAACGACACCAACAACTCGCCCGGCAGCCTGACGATCACCCATATCAATGGCCAGGCGGTCAACGTGGGCGATACCGTTACGCTGAACAGCGGCCAGACGGTTCAGTTGAACGCAGATGGCACGCTGGGCCTGACCGGCGATGGCGACACCGAAGAGTTCAACTTTACCTACAAGATCGAGAATGCCAGCGGCGTCAGCGACACCGGCTTTGTTCTGGTCGACAGCGTGCCCTGCTTTGTCGCAGGCACCATGATCCGCACGCCGACCGGCCGCCAACCGGTCGAAACGCTGGAGCCGGGCGACCTGGTGATGACACGCGATGATGGCGCGCAACCGCTGCGCTGGATCGGGCAGCGGCGCATTGCTGCGACCGGCGACTTTGCCCCGATCCACATCGCGGCAAACACGTTTGGCACGCATGGCGCGCTAGCACTGTCGCCGCTGCACCGTGTGCTGATCCGCGATTCGCTGGCCGAGCTTCTGTTTGGCGAGGATGAGGTGCTGGTGGCCGCGCGCGATCTGGTCAACGATTGCACTGTGCGGCGCATTGAAGGCGGCGAGGTAGAATATGTGCATATCCTCTTTGACCGCCATCAGGTGGTCTATTCCGAAGGCCTGCAAACCGAGAGCTTCTTGCCCGGTCCGCAGACCGCCTCCAGCTTCGAGGCCGAGATCGTGGACGAGATCTGCGCGATCTTTCCCGAGCTGTGCCGCGAGACGGGGCGTGGGTATAGCCCGGCGGCCCGCCGCACATTGAGACGCTATGAGGCGCGATTGCTCATGGCTGGCGCGCGGGCGGCCTGAGATGGGCTGGATCGGCATAGCTAATCACGGCGGTGGCCGCTTTGATCCGGCGGGCCTCACGGGGTGCAACGCCGTCGCCGCGCGGCCGCTGGACGGCATCGCCCAGCGCGGCACGCTGATGATCGAAACATTTCTATCAGCCGAGGGGCGGCCCCAGACGCTGCTGGGCCTGACACGTGCGCAGCCGCTAGGCGGTCTGCTATCCGTGCAGGTGCTGCCCTCGAGCTTGATCGAGCTGATCGACGAGGTGGGCGGCGACGTGCGTGACGCCGCGCTGATCCATAATTTGGACGGGCGCCGCGAACAGGTGCGCGTTTGCTACAGCTGGGACAATGGCGCACGTAACGGGGTGCTGTCGCTGGAATATTTGGCCAGCGGGCGCATCATTCGCGCGAGTGTCCCGCCGGGCCACCCCCTGCCATTCGAGGATCTGCGCATGCTGACCCGCTATCCGGCGCACCGGGTGATGGATAGCGATGTCAGCTTTGTCGCCGTGTCGGACGGCGTCGAGCCGATTGGGCCGATGCCGGGTCTGACTGCCAATGTGCCTATCGCAACCCCGCGCGGCGAAGTGCCGGTGGCGCAGCTGCGGCGCGGCGATACGGTGCTGACCTCGGACGGCGAGGTCGTGCCGATCCTGCGCGCAGTGCGCCAGACGGTGCCGGCGCATGGCGCGCTGCGGCCCGTGCGCCTGCGTGCGCCGTTCTTCGGGCTGACCCGCGACATCCTGATCGCGCCGCATCATCGGCTGGTCATCGGCGGCAGCGACGTGGAGTATATGTTCGGGACCGAAGCGGCGCTGGTGCCTGCGCGTGATCTGGTCAACGGCGCGTCGGCGCATTACAGCGACGGGCCGGATCTGGTGACATACCACCATCTGCTGCTGCCCGAACATCAGGCTATCGTCGCCGCCGGCTGCCCGGTCGAGAGCCTCTATATCGGGCGCCTGCGTCGCGACCGTGACGCGCTGGCCGCGTCGGTTCTAAGCGCAGCAGACGCCGCGCGCCTGCCCGAACACGCACGCCCAATCTGGCCGGTGCTGAAACCTTTCGAGTCGCGCACGCTGGCGACGCAGCGCGCGGCATAGGGCGACTTAGCCCTCGCCGCCCTCGCCACCTTCGCGGCCCTCGTCACCGAAAAATGGCGTCATCTGCGCCACGATCACCGCATTTTCGTCACGCGCGCGCTGCATCAGCGCACGGTCCTCTTCGCCGATCTCGTGGCCTTCGGCCTCGCGTTCGGCCAATGTGCCGTAGCCCGTGACGTCCAGCGGGGCGGTATCGGCCTGCTTGAGGATCGCAACCGTCTCGCGCACCGCCTCACCCTCGTCCACGCCGCTGGCATAGACAACGAGGGCGGCGCCGGTCGCGCCCTTGGGCAGACCGTCACCGGCCTTGCGCCCGATTTCGACCAGAAGGGTATAGACCTCCTGTCGCTTGGGCGCTTTCTTGGGCTTGTCGCTGTCGGTCATCAGTCGCGCAGCAGTTCGTTGATCGACGTCTTGGAGCGGGTCCGTGCATCCACGCGTTTGACGATCACTGCGCAATAGAGGTTCACACCGTTCTTGGATGGAAGAGAGCCGGCCACGACGACAGAGCCGCTGGGGACTTCGCCGTAGGTCACGTTACCCGTCTCGCGGTCGACGATTTTGGTGGATTGGCCGATGAAGACGCCCATGCCCAAAACACTGCCCTCGCGCACGATACAGCCCTCGACCACCTCAGAGCGCGCGCCGATAAAACAGTTGTCCTCGATGATTGTCGGGCCTGCCTGCATCGGCTCTAGCACGCCGCCGATGCCGACGCCGCCCGAGAGATGCACGTTCTTGCCGATCTGCGCGCAGCTGCCAACGGTGGCCCACGCATCGACCATCGTGCCGCTATCTACATAGGCGCCCACGTTGACGAAGGACGGCATCAGGACAACACCGGGGGCGATGTAGGCGCTCTTGCGCACCACGCAGCTAGGGACAGCGCGGAAACCGGCGCCTGTCCACTCGGCGTCGCCCCAGCCTTTGAACTTGCTGTCGACCTTGTCCCACCAGCCGCCGCCCTGCGGGCCACCCGGCTGCGCCTCCATATCCTTGATGCGAAAGCCCAGCAGAACGGCCTTCTTGGCCCACTGATTGACGTGCCAGACGCCGTCATCGCGCGGCTCGGCCACGCGCAGCTGGCCGCTGTCCAGCGCCTCCAGCGTCGCCTCGATCGCCTCGCGCGTCTCGCCGCCCGTGGCGGAGGTGATGCTATCGCGCGCCTCCCAGGCGGCTTCGATGGCGGTTTCAAGCTGGGCATTGGACATGGGGGATCTCCTTGGGCGGGTTTTTCTCAGCATTGCGTATAGGCAGGCGCGGGCGGGCGCGCAATGCGGCAGAACCCGAACGGCGCGCGCCGCCGTGATCCTCGCATCTGTGGGCAACAGGGGGATCGGGATATTTGAACCAAGAAAAAACATTGGGGCGTCACAAAGCGGAACAATCGGCATTCAAATGGGAATAGCCCCCAAATCCCCAAGGCACGCGCCGGGCGCTGGTCAAGCCATGGCTGAGGCGATAGTGCAGAGACGAACGCGCAAGCCACCCTGAGGATGATCTAGATGACCGAAGACCGCACCAGCCAGTTTCGCGATGCAGGCACCGACCGCAGCACCGCCGAGCAGGTGCCGGATACACCCCAGACGCGCGCACCCGCCTATCGGCTGGCCTTTACAGACACCGATTTCATGCTGCGTGAGGATCTGCGCCCCGTGCGCCTGCAACTGGAACTGCTCAAGCCCGAGCTGATCCTGAACGAGCGCGGCATTGACAGCACCGTGGTTCTGTTCGGCGGCGCGCGCATTCCCGAGCCGTCAAAGAAGGCCGACGCGCGCACGCAAACGCTGGCGGACCTGTCGAAGTACTATGACGAGGCACGCGAATTCGCGCGTTTGATGACCGAAAGGTCGATGGCCGCCTATGGGCGCGACTACGTCATCGCCACGGGCGGTGGGCCCGGCGTGATGGAGGCCGGAAATCGCGGTGCGGCGGATGCGGGCGGCGCGTCGATCGGCCTGAACATCGTGCTGCCGCACGAGCAGGCGCCGAACGAGTATGTCACGCCTGGCCTATGCTTCAATTTTCACTATTTCGCGATCCGCAAGATGCATTTTTTGATGCGCGCGCGGGCGATCTGTGTCTTTCCCGGCGGCTTTGGCACGCTGGACGAAACGTTCGAAGCGCTGACGCTGATTCAGACCGACCGCATGAAGCGCATGCCCTTCCTGCTGTTTGGCGAGGAATTCTGGCGCAAGATCATCAACTGGGAGGCGCTGGCAGATGCCGGCACCATCAGCGACGAAGATCTGGAGTTGTTCCAGTTCGTCGAGACTGCCGCCGAGGCGGTGGCAATTATCGACGCATGGGATGCCACTAAAGTCGAGTGCTAAGCGGCCGCCCGATTACGCAGGCAACTGCGCCGGAATCGCGCAAAGGGGCGCATCCTGCACCAGCGACGTGACTGTGCGGCCCGCGTCCGTGTCGCGGATGGCATAGCCAAAACCGCGCAGGCGGGGCTGCCATTCACGGTCGGACGCTGCCAGGCGGCGTTCGCGTGTCAGGAGGGTCAGAATGTCCTGAATGTCATGGGTCATTGTTTCGTATCTTGTGTCCAAAGCGTTTGGACATGTTGTCGTGATCGAATAAATTGTTTGCCTGCAAAAGGTTGCGGCGCAGATCTGTAAATCTGAGGATACAGAGGACAAATATCCGCAGAGCGCGCGGCCGTGTCAGACGGCCTCATCGAAGGTCGGGGTAAATGGCAGTCGGCAAACCTGAACCCCGTGGGGCAACGTGGTGACGATCGTGCCCGCCTCGGTCCGGCGCAGCGCATAGCCATGACGGCTGAGGGCCGCGTGCCATTCGGCGGCATCTGCGGCACGGCGGCATTCGGCCATCACCAGATTTAGCACGCCCGCCTCAACCGTTGCATCCTTGTGAACATAGACCATTCCTGCACCCCTTACCTGACCACATTGGCTAGCCACAGCATGCGCCAAGGGCGTTAAAGTCCAATGAAGGTACAGATGCCCAACAGCGGTGGCAGCACTGCGGCCCAATTTCAGCGATTGCGGAGAATTGGACCAAGCTTAGCCGAGGCCAGCATCCGCCTCAATCTGGCGGCGGGATTTGCGCGCGCGCTCGGTCGCTGATTTCAGCTGACCACAGGCGGCCATAATATCCTCGCCGCGGGGCTTGCGGATGGGGCTGGCATACCCGGCCTTGTAGATGATGTCGGCAAAGGCGTGGATGCGATTGTTCGAGCTGCGTGTGTAGGGCGCGCCGGGCCATTCGTTGAACGGGATCAGGTTAATCTTGGCCGGGATGCCCTCAATCAGCTTGACCAGTCGGCGCGCGTCGTCGTCACTGTCGTTGATGCCGTTCAGCATCACATATTCAAATGTGATCCGCTCGGAATTGCTGACCTTGGGATAGGCGCGCAGCGCGTCCAGCAGGGCCTCAATGTTCCATTTCTTGTTGATCGGCACGAGGCCATCGCGCACCTCATCCGTCGTCGCGTGAAAGCTGACGGCCAGCATGCAGCCGATCTCAGCCGCCGTGCGGTGGATTTCCGGCACGACGCCCGAGGTCGACAGCGTGATGCGGCGGCGGCTAAGCTGGATGCCCTCGGGGTCCATCGCGATCTTCATCGCGTCGCGCACGTTCTCGAAATTATAGAGCGGCTCGCCCATGCCCATCAGCACGATGTTGCTCAGCAGCCGCGTCTCATCCTTGGGCGCACCCTGCTCGGGCCACTCATTCAGATCGTCGCGCGCGACCATGATCTGGCCGACGATTTCGCCCGCCGTCAGGTTGCGCACCAGTTTCTGCGTGCCTGTGTGGCAGAACGAACATGTCAGCGTGCAGCCGACTTGGCTTGAAATGCACAGTGTGCCGCGCCCTTCCTCGGGGATATAGACGACCTCGACCTCGTGCCCGCCTGCAATGCGCACCAGATATTTGCGGGTGCCATCGGTGCTGACTTGGCGGCTGACGACCTCGGGGGTATCCAGCGTAAACTGTTCGGCCAGATCGACGCGATACTGCTTGGCGAGGTTGGTCATCTGCGAAAAATCGCGGATGCCCCATTGATAAACCCACTGCCAGATCTGGCCCGCGCGCATTTTCGCCTGCTTTTCAGGCGTGCCATGGGCGATCAGCGTGTCGCGCAGCGCATCGCGCGTGAGACCGATCAGGTTCGGCTTGCCCTCCGGCACCTTGCGCGGGAGGGTCATGACATCTTGCGTGATCGGGGTGGTCTGGGTCATTGGGGCGGGCCTTTCAGCGTCGGATATGACCCTATATAGGATTCGTGGCGTAATGCCAAAGGGGCAAGCAGATGCAAGCCGGGTGGGCTACGCCTCGCAAATACGAAAAAGAGCGATCCAATTGGACCGCTCCTATTCACTTTAACTGGCAAAAGGCGCTCACTTACAGCGCTTCTCTGCCTCTTCCATCGCGGCGGTGTAGCCGATCAGCGAGAATGAATCCTTGGTCTGCGTTCCGCGCGACGACCCACCGGTCAGCACCGCGTCAGAGCCGCGCTTGAGCGCTGCGATGATCTTGGCGTCGTCATCGGCGCTGGCGGGCCATGCCCATTCCTTTTCAGTATATAGGTCGAACGAGTCCGTCCCGATCTGTAGCCCGACTGTGGATCCTTCGGCAAAGGGGTAGCCGCCGGTAAAGGCCACCTGCCCGCGAACGCCCGCATCGGGGCGAAAGAAGGTCATGAACAGGATTTCGCCCCGGCGCACGGCCACGACCTTGCCGCCCTTGGTGTTGATCGTCTCGGTCGGGGCCGACACTGTCCAGCACTCGCGCGGGGTTTTTTCGGTGAAAACGCTCCAGGCCGTCTTGGCGGCGACCTGATTGGTGCTTTCGGCTTGTGCCAGGGCCGCACCGGACCCCATCATTGCAATTGCGGTAATTGCTGCGCCCAGCGCGCCGCGCGTCACGTGTAGTGCCATTCTTGTGCAGCCTCCAAGCCGTCCTTGAGCCTCAATTGAATAACGCCTGCCAGCCGCCCTCTTGGAAAGGGTTTCTGCTTGGCATTCGCGTGGTTCTTCTCGACAGTGCAATACTAGCCCAGAACCTGCCAGAAACGAAAGAATGAATTGGCGGAATCCCGCAGATTACCATTCCAAGGAGTCACGGCCATGACCAGACCCGCCATCGCCCCCGTCCCAATGACCGAAATCTGGCGCGGCCCAATGGCCGAAAGCGTGCATCTGGGCCATGCCGTTATCTGCGGGCCCGGCGGTCAGATCGTCGAGGCGTGGGGTGATCCAAACGTGCAGGTCTATCCGCGCTCATCGGCCAAGATGCTTCAGGCGCTGCCCTTGATCGAGAGCGGCGCGGCGGATGCCGCCGGGCTGACGTCCGAGCAGCTGGCACTGGCCTGCGCGTCGCATAACGGCGCGGCAATACATACAGAGAGGGTGGCGAAATGGGTCAAAGGGCTGGGCCTGGGCGAAAGCGATTTTCGCTGCGGCAGCCACATGCCCAAGGACGAAGACGCCGCACATGCCCTGATCCGCGCATATGAAAGCCCGTGCCAGTTGCACAACAATTGTTCTGGCAAACATGCGGGGTTTCTGACGCTTGCACAGCATTTGGGCGCCGGGCCGGATTATGTCGAATTGGACCATCCGGTGCAGCAAGCCTGCTTTGCGACCTTTGAGGAGGTGACGCAGGAATCCAGCCCCGGTTACGGCATCGACGGCTGCTCGGCCCCGAATTTCCTGACCTCACTGCATGGTATGGCGCGCGCGATGGCGTTCTTTGCAAATGCGCGCGAGGGCGGCGATACCCGCCAGAGCGCCGCCGCGCGCCTGCGCGATGCGATGATCGCGCATCCCGCACTGGTCGCCGGAGAGGGGCGCGCCTGCACCGAACTGATGCGCGCCTGCAACGAACCGGTTGCGCTGAAAACCGGGGCCGAGGCGTTTTTTATCGCCATCATACCGGGCCGAGGTCTGGGGATCGCGCTAAAGGTCGCGGACGGCGCCGACCGCGCATCGGAATGCGCCATCGCAGCGCTGCTGGTGCGGCTGGGGGTGCTGGAGGCCGAGCATCCGTCGGCGCGCAAATTCATGAACAAGGTGATGAGGAACTGGCGCGGGATCGAGACAGGGATGATCAGGCCTGCTGCGGAGCTGCTGGCATAAACACGCAAGCCGGGCAATCGTAGCACGCGGCGCTCGCCGTCTGACACGGCAAAAGCAACCCTGATCGCGGGCCGCCTCATCGCGTCACATCTGAATAATCTCGGCCACCTCAATAGTGCCCTTGCCACCATCGAGGATCGGACAGCCCTTGGCCATATCGCAAGCGGCCTCAATGCTGTCCGCACGCACGATGGAATATCCCGACGTGGGATTGGCGCCGCCGTTATCCGCAACGCCATCGGCGCCGACGGTCTTGGACATGCCGACAGGATTGCCGTCATCGACGAACGCTTTGCCGATGTCGTCCATCCAGGCCCGCCATGCGGCCATCGCCTTTTCCCCCTCTTCGGGCGTCTCGGGCATTCCGCCACCGTGATAGACGAACAAAAATGTGCTGGACATGGTTCATACTCCTACAGGGTTGATGCCCTGCGGCCACGGATCGCGAACGCGGGCGAGCACCATGGTACGCGCCCGCGTCTATCCTGTCATCCTCGGACAAATTCGGACCGCGCGTAGCCTTGCAAATAAAGCAGCGCGGTCAGATCGCCGTGGTTGATCCTGAGGTTACACTCTGCCGCGACAACAGGCTTGGCATGAAGCGCCACGCCAGCGCCAGCGCGGCCCAGCATCCCCAGATCGTTTGCGCCGTCGCCTACGGCCATCACATCGGCGGCGCTCAGGCCCAGCCGCGCGGTGATCTCGTCCAGCGCGTCGATCTTGGCCTGCCGCCCCAGAATGGGGCGCGCGACGTCGCCGGTCAGCCTGCCGTCCTCAACGATCAACACGTTCGCGCGATCCTCGTCAAAATCCAGCGCAGCGGCCACCGACCCGGTAAAGGCGGTAAACCCGCCCGACACCAGCGCCGTATGCGCGCCGTTGCTGCGCATCGTCGCGACCAAGGCCTTGCCGCCAGGCGCATGGGTGATCCGCGTCTGCAACACCTCGTCGATGACCGCCTCAGGCAGGCCCTTGAGCAGCGCCATACGTTCCAGCAGCGCGGCTTCGAAATCCAGTTCGCCGTTCATTGCCCGCGCTGTAATCTCGCGCACATGCGCGCCGACGCCCGCCGCCTCGGCCAACTCGTCGATGCATTCTTGTTGGATCATCGTGCTGTCCATGTCGGCCAACAGCATGGCCTTGCGCCGCCCCTCACTGCGCTGCAGGGCCAGATCGACGCGCATCCCCTGCAAGTCAGCCCAGACGTCCCACAGGTTGCCCGGAACCTCGGCCAGCGTAAACTCGGCCGCCTCATCGGGGCTGAGCCACTGCACATCCCCACCGCCCCACGCATTGCGCAAACTCTCGGTCAGGCTGGGCTCCAGCCCGCCGGGGGCCGCAATGAGGGTCGCTGTGAACATGAGGCGATGTTTCCGATTGTGATAAAATGCGTCGCATATAATTCGCGAAGCGCCGCTATAGCGCCCTTTATCCACTTGCGAAAGAGCGCGGTGGCGCATAGCTATTGCGGCGGGACACCCTTCCCCAACGAAGGGCGCTTATCTGGAAGGATAGCATAGATGGCTATTGACGACACCGCGCACAATGCTGCGCGCAAACCTGACGCGCGGCCGAACAACCCGCGCTTTTCCTCCGGCCCCTGCGCCAAACCCCCCGCATTTTCATTGGAAAAACTGTCCGGCGCCCCCTTGGGCCGCAGCCACCGCGCTGCCGTGGGCAAAGAGCGGCTGAAGGCCGCGATCGACGGCACCCGCGCCGTTCTTGGCATACCTGATGACTACCGCATTGGCATCGTGCCCGCCTCCGATACAGGCGCGGTCGAAATGGCCATGTGGTCGCTACTGGGCGCGCGCAAGGTCGAAATGCTGGCGTGGGAGAGCTTTGGCGCGGGCTGGATCACTGACGTGGTCAAGCAGCTAAAACTGGATGCCGAGGTCAAGACCGCCGAATACGGCGAAATTGTCGATCTCACCACCGTCGACACCGATAACGACGTGGTTTTCACTTGGAACGGCACCACCTCGGGCGTGCGCGTGCCGAATGGCGACTGGATCGCCGCGAACCGCACGGGCCTGACGATCTGCGACGCCACCTCTGCCGCTTTTGCGCAGGATTTGCCGTGGGACAAACTGGATGTCACCACCTTCAGCTGGCAAAAGGTGCTGGGCGGCGAGGCCGCGCATGGCATGATCGCGCTATCCCCCCGCGCCGTCGAGCGGTTGGAGAGCTATACACCCCCTTGGCCCCTCCCCAAGATTTTCCGCCTGACTAAGGGCGGTTCACCGCCCGAAGGCGGCAAGCTGATCGAGGGCATCTTCAAGGGCGAAACGATCAACACGCCATCCATGCTGGCGGTCGAGGATTACCTTTTGGCGCTGGACTGGGCACAGTCCATCGGCGGCCTTACCGGCCTGATGGATCGCGCCGACGCCAACGCAGGTGTCATCGCGGATTTATGCGCCGAGAACGACTGGATCGCGAACCTCGCGAAAGCGCGCGAAACCCGCTCGAACACCTCAGTCTGCCTCAAGTTTACCGATCCGCAGATCGCGGATGGCGCGGCCTTCGCCAAGGCAGTTGCCAAGCGACTGGAGACCGAGGGCGTCGCCTATGATATTGGCGCTTATCGCGACGCCCCTCCTGGCCTGCGCATCTGGTGCGGCGGCACGGTCGAGACCTCTGACATTCAGGCGCTCATGCCTTGGATCATCTGGGCCTACCACGCCGAACTGGCTGCGCAAGCCGCATGATATCCGGCGTGCCGCTGGCCCGCCCCCTCCCCCATATTCCATAAGGACGCTGAAAATGGCTCCCAAAGTTCTCGTATCCGACAAACTGAGTGAAACCGCCGTGCAGATCTTTCGCGATCGTGGCATTGAGGTGGATTTCCAGCCCGATCTGGGCAAGGACAAAGACCGCCTCGCCGAAGTCATCGGCGACTATGATGGCCTCGCCATCCGCTCGGCCACAAAGGTCACGGAAAAAATCCTCGCCAATGCGCACAAACTGAAAGTCATCGCGCGCGCCGGGATCGGCACCGACAATATCGACAAGGTGGCAGCCAGCAAAAAGGGCGTGATCGTGATGAACACACCCTTCGGCAACATGATCACGACGGCCGAGCACGCCATCGCCCTGATGTTCGCCGTCGCGCGGCAAATCCCCGAGGCATCCGCCTCGACCCATGCAGGCAAGTGGGAAAAATCCCGCTTCATGGGGACTGAACTAACCGGCAAGACACTGGGCGTCATTGGCGCGGGCAATATCGGCGGTATCGTGTGCGACCGTGCGCGGGGGCTCAAGATGAAGGTAATCGCGTATGATCCGTTTCTGGGCCAAGAGAAGGCCGACAAGATGGGCGTCGAAAAGGTCGAGC
>RCMY010002609.1_pt1 | contig 16260 bp, 15 predicted proteins | sample 2041341 | NCBI WGS metagenome assembly RCMY01 (sample SAMN09708234, study PRJNA481090) | Marine sediment metagenome, whole genome shotgun sequencing project. | reverse complement strand
CCAACCCAAGCTTGCACTTTCCGAAGAGCCAATAGCTGATCGTGAGTGCGGTCAGCCACGCTGAAAGCGTGACCCCCGTGCTGGGCGAAAGATAAAGTTATATGGGATCGGCTCGCCTGGCAACCCGCCGTTGATGAAATGTTGGCCACACCACGTGAGACACCGGTCACGCGGTGCCACCCAATGGCTGTGACCAGGTCAAACACCCCCAAAACTCGCTGTTCACCGACGGGCGAATCAGGAAGTTTCTTGTGGGTTTTCTTGGAATCGAATGAGGTGCACGTTGCGCTTGCCCTTCCGCACGAAGAGGTAACGATCGTGAAGGAGACGCTGGGTGGTTATGGACTCGCCAACGGTGAGCTTCTGGTCGTTGATCGAGACCCCGTTCTGCTTGATGAGGCGCGTGGCCTCGCCGTTCGAGGCCACGATGCCAGCGCCTGCCAGGATCCCGGGGGCGTTCGAGTGCTCCCCGTCGGGGCTCAGGAGCGATGTGTTCAGGACGGCGCTTGGAATCTCGGCCTCGAGAATGCGAAACGAGTGCGCATCCAACGCCGAGACGTCGGCTCCCCCAAACACGACATCCGAGGCCGCCACCGCTGCCTCGAGCGCCTCCTTGCTGTGCACGAGCGATGTGAGCTCGGCCGCCAGTGTTCGTTGGGCAGCCCGCAGGTGGGGCTCGGCGTCGTGAGCCTCGACGATCGAGCGGATCTCCGAGAGCGGAAGAAGCGTCAACTGGAGCAGCAGACGCTCGACTTCGCTGTCTTCCACCTGCAACCACGATTGGTAGAAGCGGTAGGGGCTCATCTTGTCTGCCGAGAGCCACATGGTCTCGCCCCCGGCGGTCTTTCCATACTTCGTTCCGTCTGGTTTGGTCAGAAGCGGGTGCGTGAGCGCATGGGCCTTTGCTCCGTTCCGCTTGCGCAGCAAGTCGGTACCAGCAGTGATGTTCCCCCACTGGTCAGAACCGCCGGTTTGGAGCTCGACGCCCTCGTTCTCGTGCAGCCAGGCAAAGTCGTGTGCCTGCAACAGCATGTAGCTGAACTCTGTGTAAGAGATCCCTTCTGTTCCCTCCAAGCGGCTTCTGATCGAGTCCTTGGCCATCATCTGGTTGACGGTGATGTACTTCCCGACATCTCGAAGGAAGACGAGGTAGGGCACACCAACCGTCCATGCTCGGTTGTCCAGAAGCTTGGCAGGATTGCCGTCGCGTTCGAAGTCCAAAAACTGGCGCAGTTGAGGAACGATGCCGGCGAGGTTCGCTGCCAGCGCATCGTCGTCGAGGAGACTCCGCTCGTCTGACTTGCCAGAGGGATCGCCAATCATCCCGGTAGCCCCGCCAGCGAGAACGATCGGGCGGTGGCCTGCGTCTTGGAAACGGCGCAGGAGCATCAAGCCGACCATGTTCCCCACATGGAGACTGTCTGCAGTCGGGTCGAACCCGGCATAGAGGGTGATCGGCTCTGCGGCCAGACGCTCGGCCAGCTCCGCTCGGTCGGTGGTGTCGTGCACGAGGCCTCGAGCGATCAGGTCGTCGAGTAATCCGGGGTCTACAGCCATGGTGAACACTGTATTGCGGTGCCCGCTCACCCTCCGGCAATTTGCCGCTGACCTGATGGTCTCAACCCCCCATCGGCGTGGCACGCTTGTCTTCATGACCACGATCGACGACCGGTTGCCAGAAGAAGCCGAACGCGGGCCGAAGTTCACGCCAGGGCGACTTGCGCTTGGTGTCCTGGTCGCTGGTTCTTTCGCTGTCTGGGGCTACGGATTCTCCGGACTTGCCAGCCGGACGGCCCCGGACACCCTCGGGGATCCGTCCTTTCTGGCCGTCGCCGAGCCGGCGTGTGCAGCAGCGAACGACATCGTTGCAGGCCTGCCGAATGCGCTCGATGCCGACGACAGCGCCGAACGAGCGCAACAGGTCCGAGCGAACACTGCGGTGTACAGCGACTTGGTCATCGAGCTCGACGGCTTCTTGGATGACCCGAGGGTGGTCCTCAATGACCGAGACACCGGGATCACGCAGGAGTGGCTGCAAGATTGGCGGTCATTCCTCGCTGATCGTCTCGACTACGCCGATCGGCTCGCCGATGACCCTCAGGCGGTGTTCTACGTCGCAGCGAGTTCTGGCGGCGAACGCCTCGAGCGCCGCATCACTCGGTTCGCCGTGACCAACGAGCTCTTGAGCTGCGTGACGCCTCAAGACGTCGGCTAGAGCGGTCGCAACTCGCTCAAGTAGCCGGCACAGCAAGCGTTCGCCGGAGCACCCGACCAGGCGTCGTGTCAACCAACCCCTCACGCCGGTGCAACACAAACCGATTGTCGAAGACCACCAGGTCACCGCGCCGCCATTGGTGGCGGAAGACGTTCGCTGGCCGCTCGAGTTCTGCATGAAGATCGTCGAGCAACTTCTGGCTCTCAGATGAGTCGAGCCCAGAGATCGACCATGCATGATCCCCCACCCGCAAATGTGATTGTGCCGAACGCGAACAGATGTCGATGAGCGGATAGCGGGTCCCTTTCCGCTCTCCTTGTATCGGCTCGAGGACCGCGCTGCCATTGACCGAGCGATCGCCGAACGTCTTTGGCGCTCGTCGCAACAAGTGCCTTCTCATTCGACGCACGAGCCTGTGTCTGAGTATCTCGCGTGACTCATGCTCCGCAGCCGCCGGACGCAGTCGGCGCGATTCGGTGAGATCGTGGACAACGCTCCTTTCGCCGATTCTGTCAATGAGCGCCTGATCGAAGGTCTTGAGCGCTGACGCCGTATCGACGAAAAGTGTCGGGTCTGCTTTTGGGTCTGCCTCGGCGCAGAAAAGGAGCGACCACGCATCGGTCGTCGCCCAGGACTGATCCGCGTGCCAACGGTCGGCGAACCGATCGCCGCCGCTCTCGTAGCGAACGTTCGGCACCAGCGGGCCAACACCGTTGTCTCGGGTGCCGACAATCGTTCCCAACAACTCGGTCAACTCGAGTTGCGAACGCTCGTCCAGGTCAAGGCCTCGAACTCGAACCACCTTGCCAGCGGTGACCGCCTTGGCGATCCGCATCGCCAGCGCTTCCAGAGGCTCGTCCCCGGCGTCGAGTGCAACGCCAAATCGTGAGTGGAGCTCCGAAGCGGGCGCGATCATCGGTCAGGAATCGGATCGGCGACGGGTGAACAACGCCAACTGCTGAGGCGACCCGGCAATCGAGAGGCCCTTGTCGACGAGGCGGCGTAGCTCGTCGCTTGCGATCAGTCCCTCGGCATCATCAGCAGTGACCCAGCGGGCGTCAAGGCTCTCATGGTTGATCGTCGCCGCAGCATCCGAGGGGGCAATCACCAGGAACCGAACGTCGAGATGGAGGTGCGCTGGCTCATCACCGCGCTCGGGGATGGCATGGATGTCGAGGTCGATGGCTGGCTCGCAGACCTCGAGCCCAGCGATTCCGACTTCCTCGAATGCTTCTCGGAGCGCCGAAGCTGCGAGATCGCCGTGGCCATCGACATGCCCGCCAGGCTGAAGCCAACGGTCAAGCTTTGCGTGATGGATCAGCAATGTCGCTCCCCTGGACGGATCGACGACCAGAGCCGAGCCAGTGAGGTGCCCGTCGAGGCACGTCCGATACAGCGCATCGGAATGGTCGGCGCAGAAGTCGAGGATGCGCTGTTGGAGGGCAGCCTGCTCGTCTGACTGCAGCGCAAGGGATCCCACGATGCCCACTGCCACAGCGAGTTCTTGGGCATGGGACTCGTCAACAGAGGACATTCGCCGAACGCTACCGCCGTGTGCGTCGGCGACGCTGATCCTCGTCGACGAACGGGCGACTGAGGTGTGCCGATGCGGCGAGACCGAAACGCCATGGTCGATCGACGGCCTTCGTGATCCCGATCCGGCTTCCGGTCACGATCTGTTCCTGCACCGGCCGGACCGGTGGCCGAAGACAGACCGGGCTTCGGGCGTCGAGGAGGTCAACGCCATCGAGATCAAGAGAAATGCCAAGCGCCTGGCAGAGCTTCCCCGGTCCAGAGCACAAGTTCGTAGCGGTCGTACTCCCCCGTCGCTCGCCCATGACGGCGGCCCCATCAACGGGTTCGAGGGCTCTGATCAGCACCGCCGCGCCGCTACCTGGCGGGCCGACGACGACATTCGCGCAGATGTGTATCCCATAGATCAAGTAGGCGTAGAGCCGCCCAGGAGGACCGAACATCGTTGCGTTGCGTGCCGTCTTGCCCCTGAACGAGTGCGACGCAGGGTCATCTGGCTCGTACGCCTCGACCTCGACGATTCGACCTGCCGCCTTCGCCCCGATCAATTCCCAGCCCAACAATTGCCGCGCAACGACCACTGACGATGGTTCGTCCCAGTCGATCTCACTCATCTACTCAGTGTGCATCGCTCGACGTGTGCATCGCTCGACGTGTGCATCGCTCGATGTGTGCATCGCTCAGTCGAAGAGCACCGTGATGTCATGGGCGACGATCGCTCCACGACTGTCGGTGACCGACCATCGTGCCGACGCCGAACCTGAGCCCGGCACAGCGCTCACCACGATGTGGTGGCTGCTGCCGTTGCCGAATGACACCTCCGTCAGACCGCTGGCTTCGGATGAAGCCAGCGTGAAGTTGGCTGAACCAGCGCCCAATCCGACGATCTGAGCGGTCGATAGCGTGCCAATCGAGCCTCGCGCCCGGAGGACAGTCTGGTCGCCGCTTCCCGCTGCCGACACGGTGGTCGTGGCATCAGAAGAGGCCGCTTCGAGCACATCGCGTTCGACCCCGAGCGACGCGACCGATGCCGACCCTTCGTCTACTGCGGTCAAACTCCCGCTGAAGCGGAGATACCGGAGCCCGTCGACGTCAAGAGGTGCGGGCACACCGTCGACGAGGTCGACCGGAGTGCTCCACGGACCAGACGGGTCGCTGGCGAAACTCACGTCGACCTCGACAGCGCCGGTCGATTGGCGACGGAGAAGCCCGAAGACGTTGGAGCCTCCTGGTGTCGCGTCGACAACAGCAGAAACGAAGGTGCCGCTGGCTGCCTGGCGTCCTTCAACAGAACCGAGACCTACGCTCGGCAGCGTTGCTTCGACCGGTGGATTCTCGCTGAGGAACTCCGCTGGGATCAACCCCGGCACGGTGGCGGGTTCTGTGTCCTCGCGGCTCCATCCGACCTGGAGGTGATCGGGGCCACCTCGATCTCGGTTGTACGCCTCGATCCAGATGGTCTGACCAGCTTCGAGCTCGAAGACAGCGGAGCGTTGGCTGGTGTCGGCGGTCCAGTTGAGCTGATCGGTGAAGTTCGTGAGCCATGCGACCCGACTGGCTGATGCCGGGTTGCCATCGGCGGCCAGCCGAAGCGTGCCCTCATCGTCGCTCGAGATCCAGAATCGGTAGGAGCCTGCTTCGGCGATCACGACGTAGCCCGAGATGGAGTGAGCGCATTCGTCGCAACTGTCAGCGACCTTCTCGGAGCCTTCGATTCGGGTGATCGACGCCGGGTCGCCGGATCGATCTGCCGTGGCGACGAGGTCGAAACGTCGATGGGTCAGCGTTCCAGCGATGCCGTCACCATCGCTGACGATGTCGGTTGGAAGAACCGCCGCTGCCTCTCCATCGATGGCCCAAGCGATCTCTAGATGATCGCTCAGCTCCAGATCCTTCGATCGAGCACGGATGGCGTACGGCTGATCAGCGATCAGTTCCACAGGCTCTGATGCTTGCAGCGGGTCAGAGAAGTCGCCAGACGGCGTCGCTTCGGACAGTTCGACGATGACGGCAAGACCGGCGGGGTCGTCGAGCGGCGCGAGCTCGAGCCGACCAACTTCGTCGGCCGAGAGGAAGAAGCGATAACTGCCGGAGACCGCAGGCGTCACGAAGCCGACAAGCTCGTTGGCGCACTGGTTGCAGACGTCGGCTGGAACTGCTCCGGTGGGGACTACCCCGCTTGCAGACGGCGAAGCCCAATCGACAAGATCGAGCGAGAGACCGTCGCCGGTGTTCTCCCACACTCGCCACGACCAGCCGCCATCTGGGACAACGGGACCTTGAACAGCTGAACTCGACAACGAACCAGCGTCTGGGTCACCCCAGTAGAGGCAGACCGCAGCCGGCTCGGCGAACGCCGTCGTGTCGACCACGATGCTCGTCACCGAGGGGGACCCGGTCCGGAATGGGACAGCGACACCGTCGGCGACAGCGAAGGCTCTGACGTCGGCGAGGTTCGCCTGGAGGCGGCCAGCGTCGATCTCTCGCTGCACATCGAAGGTCAGCTCACGCACGTTCTGGGCTGCTTCGGACTCGCAGGCCCGGGATGTCGATGCCTCGTCATGCCATGGCGTTGCTGACGGTGCGACATCGCCAGCTCGGCCGAGCACGAGCAATCCGGAGCTCTCATCGATCTCGAGGCCCTCCAGTGCGAAACCTGCCCAGCCGGTAGGGGAACCGACCAAGAGATCGGTTCCGGTTCCGAAGGCGAAGAATTGCGGCCCGGTGACCAGATCGGTCGATGCCTGCTGACGATCGGTGATCGTGAGACCAGCCAGCGCAGGCGTGCTGAACAGCAGTAGGCCAAGCAACGCAGCGATCAGGAGACGACGGGACACCCTTTTGTCATCGGCCGCCATGCAACAAACCTGAGCCATTCGGCCCACGACGATGGTCGGAAGAACTAGAGGCCAGACGGGCGGATGCTGGCGGTCAACGCCTGCTCTGAGCGCAGCTGGTCTGAGCGCATCTGAGCTCGTGCTCGTTCAAGCTGCGCGACGACGGCTTCGGGCGCTCCGCCACCGGGCGAGGTGCGCTGTTTGACCGAAGCACCAGGTGCGAGCAACCGAGCAGCATCAGCGCCGAGCTCGGGACTCGCGGTCACAAGATCGACCAGAGAGGTCTCGCCGGCAAGCGCAGCCCGAACAAGAGCACCGACGACGCCGTGAGCCTCACGGAACGGCATACCGCCGCGCACGAGTTCGTCAGCAAGATCGGTGGCCGCTGCGTATGGAGAGTCGGCTTGGGACGCCATGGCATCGGTGTTGAACACGATCGTCGAGACCATGCCATCGAGAGCCGACAACGTGAGTTGGATCGTGTCGCACGCATCGAACAGCGGCTCCTTGTCCTCCTGCATGTCCTTGTTGTACGTGAGCGGCAAGCCCTTGAGGGTGGTGAGGAATCCCGTGAGATGCCCGACCAGTCGGCCGGCCTTACCTCGAGCGAGTTCTGCGATGTCGGGGTTCTTCTTCTGCGGCATCATCGACGAGCCAGTCGAGAACGCGTCGTCGAGCGTGACAAACCCGAACTCCGTCGACGCCCACAGGATCATCTCTTCTCCAATGCGCGAGAGATGCACCCCGAGCAGTGCGAGGTCGAAGAGCGTCTCGGCCACGTAGTCGCGGTCGCTGACCGCATCGAGCGAGTTGTCGAACGGCTTGGAGAATCCAAGTGCTGCAGCGGTCTGGGCCGGATCGATCGGCAGCGACGAACCGGCAAGCGCTCCGGCACCGAGCGGCGATACGTCGAGGCGGACAACGGTGGCGAGCAATCGGTCCAGGTCCCGACCGATGGCCCAGAAGTGGGCGAGCAGGTGGTGGGACAACGCAACAGGCTGCGCCTGCTGCAAGTGCGTGTAGCCCGGCAGATAGGCGCCACCGGCTGCCTCGGCATGGGTGAGAAGAGTTTCCTGGAAGGTCAAGAGTCTCGGCACGATGCCGTCGACAATCTCGGCTCGCGTCCACATCCGAACATCGAGTGCTACCTGATCATTGCGGCTTCGACCCGTATGGATCTTGCCACCGACTGCGCCGACGATTTCGGTGACTCGACGCTCGACCGCTGTGTGGATGTCCTCGTCAGAGGCGATCGCCTCGAACGCCCCGCTGGCCATCTCGGTCTCAACGGCGTCGAGGCCGCTGATCAACTGATCGCGCTCTTCGACGGTCAGCAGGCCAACGTCGGCCAACATCGTGACGTGTGCGCGCGAACCGGCGATGTCTTGACGGAACATTCGCCGGTCGAACGGAAAACTGTCGTTCAGCGCTTGCAGTGCCTCGCTGGGGCTTCCAGCAAATCGACCTTCCCAGAGTTCTCCAGCCATCAGCTGGCGGACGAGTCGCTCGACGGCTCGAGCCCCACTGAGGCCGTGCCTCGCTTCGACGAGAGCGTGCGCAGCCGAAGCGCATTCAACTTGATGAAGCCGTCGGCGTCGGCCTGATCGTAGGCGCCATCGTCGTCTTCGAATGTGGCGATGCGCTCGTCGAAGAGGCTGTCGTCGCTCTTGCGCCCAACGACGTCAACGTTGCCCTTGTAGAGCTTGACTCGGGTGACACCGTTGACGAACTGCTGGCTCCAGTCGATGGATTGCTGCAGCATCTGACGCTCGGGGCTATACCAGTAGCCGTTGTAGATGAGCTCGGCGTAGCGAGGCATCAGGGCGTCCTTCTGGTGCGCAACCTCGCGGTCAAGCGTGATGCTCTCCATGCCGCGGTGCGCCTTGAGCATGATCGTTCCGCCGGGAGTCTCGTACGCGCCACGAGACTTGATGCCGACGTACCGGTTCTCCACGATGTCGAGGCGGCCGACGCCATTTGCGCCGCCGATCTCGTTGAGCTTGGTGAGAACCTCAGCCGGGGTCATCGAGACGCCGTCGATGGCCACGATGTCGCCTGCGGCGAACGTGAGGTCGAGGTAGGTCCCCTCGTTTGGTGCGGCTTCGGGGCTGACGGACCAGCGCCACATCTCGCTCGGTGGTTCGGTCCATGGGTTCTCGAGCGGGCCGCCCTCGTAGGAAATGTGCAGCAAATTGGCGTCCATCGAGAACGGGCTCTTGGTGCCGCGCTTTGCCTCGATGGGGATATTGCGGTCAGCGGCGTAGGCCATGAGCTTCTCTCGGCTGAGGAGATCCCACTCACGCCACGGCGCGATGACCTTGATGCCGGGCTCCAACGCATATGCGCCGAGCTCGAAGCGGACCTGATCGTTGCCTTTGCCAGTGGCTCCATGCGAGATGGCATCGGCGCCGGTCTCTCTGGCGATCTCGACGAGCCGCTTTGCGATGAGGGGGCGAGCGATCGATGTACCGAGGAGGTATTCGCCCTCGTAGACCGTGTTGGCTCGGAACATCGGGTACACGAAGTCGCGGACGAACTCTTCGCGAACATCTTCGATGTAGATCGACTCCGGCGGCTGGCCCATGTCGAGGGCCTTCTGCCTGGCTGGCTCGACTTCGCCACCCTGCCCAAGGTCGGCGGTGAAGGTGATGACTTCGCAGTCGTATACGTCTTTCAACCATTGCAGGATGACGGAGGTGTCGAGCCCACCGGAATAGGCAAGGACGACCTTGGAAACAGACTCAGACACGGAATCTCCTGGGAACGATGAGGGTGCGGTTGGCAATGTATCGAGGGTGCTGCATCGAGGGTGTCCTGCGGTGCTCGCTTGGAGCTGCAGTCAGAGACCAGACAGCTCGCGCAGATGAGCGACCACGGCGCCGCCCTTGCCTTCGGCGGCGATGACCAGCAGGGTGTCGTCGCCGGCAACGGTGCCGACGAACGATTCGAGACCAGAACGATCGATGGCGGATGCGACGACGTGAGCCGATCCAGGCGGGGTTCGCAGCACAACGAGATCGCCGGAACGAACCACGTCGACAACCCAATCGCCGAGCACGCGTCTGAGGTGATCCTGTGGCGCGATCTGCTCGCTTGGGTGCTCGGGGATGGCGTACACGGTGATACCGCCTGGCACCCGAACCTTGATGGCGCCGAGATCCTCCAGGTCTCGAGAAACAGTCGCTTGAGTTGCCGTGATGTCTTCATCGGCCAACAGATCCACCAACTGCCCCTGGCTGCTCACCGCCTGGTCAGACAGCAGCAGCGCAATACGATGCTGGCGCTGCGCTTTTCCGGCGCTCACGACCTGATCCTTTTTGTCATCGAATCACGCCTTGCTCTCGGCGATGAAGGCCAAGATGCCGCGAATCGAGGCGAGCCGGTTGGCCGCTTGGGGCCAGATGCGACTGTTCGGGCCGTCGAGGACTTCGTCGGTGACTTCTTCGCCGCGGTGGGCGGGGAGGCAGTGCATGAAGATGGCCTCTGGTGCCTGCTCCATCATCGCTGCGTCAACCCGTCGGCCCTCGAATGCTTGCAGGCGATCGGCAGCCTCGTGTTCGTCGCCCATCGAAATCCAGGCATCGGTGTAGACCACGTCTGACCCTGGCAGGACGTCCTCGAGCCGGTCGGACGAGGTGATGTCAACATCGTTCACCCGCAGCCGGTCGAGCTGGAGTTCATCGAACTGATAGCCGGGCGGCGAACCGACACGCATCACTCCCCCGAGTGCGCCAACGGCCAACGCCAGTGAGCGGGTGACGTTGTTGCTGTCGCCGACGTAGGTGACGACTCGGCCATCGAGCGAGCCGAACTCGTCGATCATCGTGAGCACGTCGGCGATGGCCTGGGTCGGGTGCGCCTGGTCGGACAGGAGGTTGACGACCGGGATCTGATCGACGGCCGCCATTCGTTCAAGCACCGTGTGGTCATAGACGCGACCGCAGAAGGCGTCGTGGTAACACGCAAGCGTGCGGATGACGTCTTCAGCAGACTCGCGGGTGTCGATGCCGAGCTCAGTCGGCCCGATGTAGACCGGGTGACCGCCCATCTGGACGACGGCGACCTCGGTCGAGTTGCGCGTGCGTGCGGACGGCTTCTCGAAGAAACAAGCTACGCCTTTACGTTGGTATCGGAGGCCGAGCTCGTCGAGGGGCATTGCAGCCAGCTCGCACACGCGTCGAACGTCGTCGACGGTGTAGCTGTCGATATCGAGGAGGTGGCGATTCATTCGGTCGATCCGTTCGGCGCCATCTCTTCGAGCACGTCGACGAGGATGGCGATGCCTTCATCGATCTGGTCGTCGGTGATTGTGAGCGCTGGAGCCATCCGCAACGCTGTGGGGGTGACTCCGTTGAGGACAAGGCCCTTTTCGAGGCAGCGCGCCGCGACGGCGGGAGCGTTGTAGCCGACGAGCTCGACTGCCAGCAACATGCCGAGGCCGCGTACACCAGAGACCTGCGGCAGCTCCATCACCGCATCAGTGAGCTTGGCCCCGGCCTTGGCCGAGAGTGCAGGAGCGTCGATCCGCTCCATGATCTCCAGCACCGCTCGTGCTGCTGAGGTTGCCAGAGGCTGTCCGCCGTACGTGGTGGCATGGTCGCCTCCGCTCCACGACGCCGATGCTTCTGCGCTCGACCAGCATGCACCGATCGGCATGCCGTTGCCGAGCGCTTTGGCCATCGTGACGACGTCTGGCTTCACGTCGAAGTGCTGGAAGCCAAACCATCGACCGGTACGACCGAGGCCTGTTTGCACTTCGTCGACCATCATCAGCAAACCGCGCTCATCACATAGGGCGCGGATGCCCTGGAAGAACTCCTTCGTGGCGGGATTGACACCGCCTTCACCCTGAACAGGCTCGACGAAGATCGCAGCGACGGTGTCGTCCAATTGCCGCTCGAAGTCGGCGACGTCGTTCCAGGCCGCATGCTTGAACCCCTCCGGCAGAGGTTGGAAGGCTTCCCACTTTTCGGGCTGGCCGGTTGCATGAAGCGTCGCGAGCGTGCGGCCATGAAAGCTTCTGAACGCACACAGGACGGTGTGGCGGCCGCGTCCACCCCACTTCCGAGCGAGCTTGATCGCCGCTTCGTTGGCCTCGGCCCCGGAGTTACTGAAGAAGGTCTGACCGCCGGCCGGTGAGCCGTCGCCAATTGCCCGGTCGAGGGCAGACGCGACCACGCCGTTGTGCTCCGTGGCGAACAGGTTCGACACATGTTGCAGACGCAACGCCTGGGCGCTGATGGCCGCCGCTACTTCGGGGTTGCTGTGCCCGAGGCTGGTCACGGCGAGGCCGCTCAAGAAGTCGACGTACTTGGTGTCGAAACGATCGAACAGGTACGAGCCTTCGCCACGGACGAACTGCACGCGGGGCGGGCCGTAGGTCGATGCGATCGGGCAGCGCTCCATGTCATCGGGAGCACCGACGGCGTTGCGATGGATGGCCTGAATGCTTTGGCTCTCGGTCGTGGTCATGTGATGTCCTGTGTATGGAGAAGTGGTCAGCTGGCGGTGATCATGGTGCCGATACCGGCGTCGGTGAAAAGCTCGAGCAGTAGAACGTGGGGAACGCGCCCGTCGAGCATGTGAGCGCTGTTTGCCCCGGCGTTGACCGCCTCGATGCACGCCCCGATCTTCGGCAGCATCCCGCCGCTGATCGTGCCGTCGGCCACGTAGGCGTCAAGATCGGCGACGGTGGCCTTGGCGACAAGACTGGTGGGGTCGTCGATGTCGGTGAGCAGGCCGGGAACGTCGGTGAGATACACCGCTTTCTCGGCTCCGAGAGCTCCGGCGATGGCCCCAGCGACGGTGTCGGCATTGATGTTGTACGCCTGACCGCTGGAGTCGCTCCCGATACTCGAGATCACGGGGATGAGGTCTTCGGCGAGCAGTCGCTGCAGCATTCCAGGGTTGACGGCGACCACGTCACCGACGAAACCGAGCTCGGGATCTCGGGCGACCGCTTCGATCAGCCCGCCGTCTTCGCCAGACATGCCAACGGCATACGCGCCGTGGGTGTTGATCTGGCCGACGATGTCGCGCCCAACTTTGCCGACCAGCACCATTCGGGCCACATCGAGCGTTTCGGCGTCGGTGACTCGCAGCCCGTCTCGGAATTCCGTGGTCTTGCCCAGTCGTTCGAGCATCTGCCCGATCTGGGGACCGCCACCATGGACCACGACTGGCTTGAGTCCAACCGATCGCAGCAACACGATGTCTTCAGCGAAGGTTCTGCTGAGATCTGCGTCGACCATGGCGTTGCCGCCGAATTTGACGACGATGATCGAGCCGCGGAACTGCTGGATGTAGGGAAGCGCCTCGATGAGGGCTTCGGTCCGTCGCTCTGGCGAGTAGCCCCGGTCCTGGGATGGCAGGGTCTCAGCGGCTGCGGTCACGAGCGGTACCCCGCATTGATTTCGATGTAGCCGTGGGTGAGGTCGCACGTCCACACGGTGGCGACGCCAGAGCCGATGCCGACGTCGGCAGTGAGCCTGACGTGGTCATTTCTCAAGTGTTCGGTTGCCCGATCTTCCGAGTAGCCCTCGTACTGGACTCCCTCGGCCGCGACTTGTTCGTCGCCGATCCAGATGGCGAGCGAATCTCGATCGGCTCGCTGACCGGCCTTGCCGATCGCCATGACGATCCGGCCCCAGTTGGCGTCCTCGGCAGCGATCGCTGTCTTGACCAGCGGAGAATTCGCCACTGACAGAGCGATGGTCTTGGCTGCTTTGTCGCTGTCCGCACCGGAGACGGTGACCTCGACGAACTTTGTGGCCCCCTCGCCGTCGCGAACGATCTGATGGGCCAGGTCGAGATTGATGGCCCCGAGGGCATCAGCCAACTCGGCGTAGCCGGGATCGTCAGGACCGGAGATTTCGCTGTTGCCCGCAGCGCTGGTCGCAAAGAGCAACACCGTGTCACTCGTCGAGGTGTCAGAGTCGACCGTGATGCGGTTGTAGCTGTGCTCGACGGCCTCGCTCAACATTGTTTGTAGTGCCTTTGGCGTCACTGCTGCGTCGGTGAAGACGAACGAGAGCATCGTCGCCATGTCGGGGGCGATCATCCCGCTGCCTTTCGCTATGCCAACGATGTTGATCGCGGTTCCGCCGATGTCGAGGGATGCTCCGGACCCCTTGGCGAAGGTGTCCGTGGTGCGAATGGCGTCGGCGGCGGCTTCCCATGTGGCTGGGCCCGCGGCTGCGAGATGGTTTGCGAGCTCGGGCAGCGCGTTGGTCAAGGCCTCAGTCGGAAGATTCTCGCCGATCACCCCGGTGGAGGCCAAGAACACCTCCTCAGGCGGTACGCCGAGTGCCGCTGCGATCGTGGTGGCTGTCAGCTCCGCCGCCGTCTCACCGTGGCGGCCCGTGAAAGCGTTGGCGTTGCCCGAGTTGACAAGGATCGCCCGGCCCCGGCCACCCGGCAGCATCTTGCGGCACCAATCGACGGGGGCCGACGGGCACAGCGACGAGGTGAAGGTGCCAGCAACGGCCGACCCATCAGCGACGAGAGCCAGCATGAGATCAGCCCGCCCGTGGTAGCGGAGGCCGGCTGCCAGGGTGGCAAGCTCGACTCCGGCGACGGCTGGAAGGTCGGGGAACGAGGCGGGAGCCAGTGGCGAGACGTTCATGGGAACACCCCGATTGCACTCAGGCCAGCAACTTCGGGGACGCCGACAGCAAGATTGGCATTCTGAATGGCCATTCCGGAGGCACCCTTCATGAGGTTGTCGAGGGAGGCAATAGCCATGACCCAACCGGTGCGGGGGTCGACCCGAGCGGTGAGATGAACTGCATTCGATCCAAGCGTGGCCTTTGTCGAGGGCGAGCGCTCGCTCACCACCATGAACGGCTCGTTCTCATAGAAACCAGCCAGCGCATCGAGTGCCTCAGCCGTGGTGGTTGAGCGACTCGGACGTGCGTAGCAGGTGGCGAGAATCCCCCGATTCATCGGTGCGAGGTGTGGCGTGAACAACACAGACGTGTCGACACCGGTCCGCTCGGTGAGCGCCTGTTCGATCTCGGGAGTGTGCCGATGTGTGAGGAGTCCGTATGCGGTGACGTCTTCATCCACCGTGCAGAAGGTGGTGTTCGGCTTTGGCGGCCTGCCGGCACCGCTGACGCCAGTGATGAGGTCGATGACCAAGCCGTCTCCCTCGATCAACCCTGCATCGAGCAACGGTGCAACCGCGAAGATCGCAGTGGCCGCGTTGCAGCCGGTGGCCGCAATGAGCTCCGCACCGACGATGTTCTCCCTGAAGAGCTCCGGAAGCCCATAGACGAACTCGTCCAGCAGTTCGGGACACGTGTGATCCGCTCCGTACCAGGTTGGATAGAGGCCCTTGTCATGGAGGCGGAAGTCGGAGCCAAGATCAACGATGTGCTTGACACGGCCCCGAATGTCAGGGATCACCGACTGACTGATGCCGTGCGGCAATCCGCAGAACACGACGTCGAGGCCGTCGACGATCTCGGGGCTGAACGCATCGAAGGTGCGATTGCCGTAGACCGCAGCGAGGTGCGGATAGAGATCAGCGATGGATTCGCCGGCCTTGCTGTCGCCGGTGGCGACCACGAGTTCGAAATGTGGATGACCGGCGAGGAGCCGCATCAGCTCGGCGCCGGTGTAACCGGAAGCGCCGACGATGCCGACGCGAAACATGGCGTCGGGCGAGGTGGAATCAGACATCGGGAAAACATACAGGATCTTGCATAGTCATGCGTTTCAATTCTCAGGAAAGTTGCGCACTACGCTCACCGGCCGTGACGACGCTCGTGGGAATCTGTGGTGGAAGCGGTTCGGGAAAGACCACGATTGCTCGACTCGTGGCCGCCAAACTCGGCGCTGCCGAACTGGCCTTCGACACCTACTACCGCGACCAGTCACACCTCGCTCCTCACCAGCGGGCCGAAGTCAACTACGACCATCCCGACTCGCTCGACGTTGAACTGTTCACCGCCCACCTTGACGAACTGGCCAATGGGCAGGTGGTCGATGCACCCATCTACGACTTCGCGACGCACTCGCGTACGGCTGACACCGAACGGATCGAGCCTGGCGAGGTTGTGGTCATCGAAGGAATCTTGCTCCTCGCGTTCCCCGAGATCGCTCAGCGGCTCGACCTGCGGGTGTACCGAGACTGTCCTGAGAACGTTCGCTTCGCCCGTCGACTGAGGCGCGACATGGCGGAGCGAGGTCGCACCGAATTGTCGGTCTACCAACAGTTCGAGGCCACCGTGAAACCAATGCACGACGAGTACGTCGAGCCCTGCCGGAGCACTGCCGACATCGTCACCGAGTTCGACGAAGAGCTCCACGTCGCCGCTGACCGCGTCATCGTCGCCGTCACTACGCGCTCGGACTAATGCCGACGGCGGGCCAGACGGCGACAAGTGTCGAGCGCTCATCAGGGGGCAATCGTTCGCAGCACCTGACCTGCTGCGGTTGGAAGCAATAGCAACGTTCCGCCGGCAAGCAACGAATCGTGATAGCAGACAATCTGGAATCTGCGTGGCTTCGCAATTCGGTGTGTCGCTCGAGGGCCGCGGAGTCCATGTCGGCATGGAGGAGCTCTCCTCCGGCTCGAATCGCCACCGCGGCAATGAGGCAGTCGATCAGTTTGCGGACTGTCTCTCCTCGTCGGCCACAGATTCGATAGCGGGCAGCAGCTCAGGACCTCCA
>RCMY010002608.1_pt1 | contig 16260 bp, 16 predicted proteins | sample 2041341 | NCBI WGS metagenome assembly RCMY01 (sample SAMN09708234, study PRJNA481090) | Marine sediment metagenome, whole genome shotgun sequencing project. | reverse complement strand
GCCGACATCGTGCCGTCAGCATTCTTCAACCTGCTGCCGCTGCTCGGCATCGTCGTCGTCCTGCTGATGTCGATGTTCCTCGCCAAGCCGGTCAAGGGCCACCGGCCGAACCTCACGCCGGCCATGGTGTTCGGCTTTCTCGGTACCGGCATGGTCACCGTCGGCATCCTCGGCAACGCCCTGTACTCGATCGAAGACCTCGACCTCCGTGGCTCCACCTTCGAAGAAGGCTCACTGACGTACATCACCTACGGCCTCGTGCTCGGTGTCCTCGGTGGCGTCGCCCACTGGGCCCCCAAGCTGTGGGGGCGTCAACTCGCAACCGCCAAGGTGCTCCCACTCGCGCTGCTCGGCGTGCTCGCGACGGTGTTGGCCTCGCTGCCGCACTACATCTCCGGTTTTGACGTGGCTCGCGATGTCTACTCGACCGTCATCGCTGTCGGCCACGCACTCATGGCACTCACAGTGCTCGGTTTCATCGGCCTGCTCGCCCAGGCGATGCGCGGCGATGAAGATGCGGTGGACGATCCGTACGACGGGCAGACCCTCGAGTGGTCGATCCCGTCGCCAGCACCGCTGAGCAACTTCGTCGAGGCGCCAACCGTGATGTCCGCTGAGCCGCTTGCGGACAGCAAGCCGAACTACGGCCAAGTCGCCGCACAATCCGAAGCCGATGAGAAAGGCGCCAAGTGATGCAGGCCCTCACCGCCGGCCCAGCCGCCGCACCCCGCCGTCAGATCATTGCTGGCTCCGCCGTTGCGAGCATGGTGATGATCATGCTCACGGGCGGCATGCTCGCCGTCTGGTCCGAGCAGCGCACCAACTTCGTCGAGCGTGACGGCCACTGGCTGCCCGAGGGCGTCGTCGTTCCCGAGGTCGCCGCCAACGTGGCACTCATTGCGTTCATCGCCATCTGCACCTTCGCCCAGTGGGCCGTGTGGGCGGTGCGTCGCAACGATCGGGGCCACGCCGCCTTCGCGCTCGGCACCACTGCCCTCACCGCAATCATGGTGATCAACGCCCAAGCATTCATATACGCCGACATGGGCCTCGGAATCTCCGACGGCGCCTACGCCACCATGTTCTACGCCGTGACCGGCATGTTCATGCTCCTCATGATCATCGGTGTCGTCTTCACCGCGGTCACCGCATTCCGCTCGATCGGCGGCAGGAGCGACAACGACATCGTCGTCGCTCACGCCATCTACTGGTACACCATGGCGGCAGTATTCACTGCCGTCTGGTTCGTCGTCTACATCACTAAGTGAGTACTTGATGTTCACCACAGGTTCAAAACTCCTCATCGGCGGCTCCGTCCTCGCGACGGTTGCAACGCTCGTCTACGGCATCAGCCAGAACGAGGCGCTCGGCATCGTCGGCCTGCTGTCGGCTGCGCTTGCGCTCGCGATGCTTGCTGGTTTCAACGTCTGGGCACGCGACTCGAACCTGTCCGCGATGGACACGACCGCAATCGCCACGTCCGACGCAGCGGCCAACCCGCCAGGGGCCAGCATTTGGCCGATGGTCTTCGCTGTTGGCGGAGCCGTCGTTCTCGTTGGTCTCGTGACCCAGCAGACGGTGTTCACGATTGGGCTCGTCATCATCATCGCCGCCGGCGCACAGTGGATGGTGCAGGCCTGGGCCGAAGCAGCCACCGCCGACAGCACCGTCGCCGCCAATGTCCGCTCGCGCATTGCCAACCCGCTCGAGTACCCGCTGTTCGGTGCGGTCTTGGCCGGCGTCATCGCCTTCTCGTTCAGTCGAGTCATGCTCTGGTTGTCCAAGACAAACACGGTCATCGCCTTCGTCGTGCTCGCGACCCTCGTGGCATCGATCGCCTTCTTCTTCGCCTTCCGTCCCTCGATCAAGCGGGGCGCCATCAGCGGCGTCCTTGGCCTCGGTGCCGTCGCCATTGTGGCGGGTGGCGTTGCTGCCGGGGTTGATGGCGAACGCGACATCCACCCGCACGAAACGACCGCTGACCTGGCCGCCTACGTCTGCGATTCGAGCGAAGAGTTCGAGATCGACGAGGACGCCAGTCAGACGGTTGGTACCAAAGCGTCGACCTACACGGTCAGTCTGGCCGCCAGCGGCGAGCTGACCTACGACGTGCCAGGCCCGCTCAACTCTGGCACGGACGTCATCGATCTGCCCCGCTCAAACCCGATCAACATCGTGTTCCGGAACGACTCCGGCGAGGATCGCCGCCTCACGGTGGACCTTGGACTCGCGCCCGTTGAAGCCGAAGCCGAAGCCGAAGCCGACGGGCATGGTGGCGAAGAGGGCCCGGAAACCCTCGACGGTGAGTTTGTCCACAAGAGCGACCGCACACTTCAATGCACGACCTTGGTCGAGTCGGGCGGAGCACAGCTCCTCACGCTCGAAGTCAACCAGCCAAGTATCGATCCAGAAATCGCCGACGCTGGTGGCTATCGGTTCTACGTTCCTGGCGCTGACGCCGAACTCGGGATCTACGTCCCGTGATCCTTCGCAGCGCAACAAGTGACCTTCAACCTACGACTACGAAAATGCAGGCAGTGAATTCACAAAGTACGGTCAATCACGTGACTCGCCGATCCCGACTCGCTAAAACTTCAGCTGCCGTTGCACTCGCGGCACTCGTTGCCGGCTGCGCACAGGATGCGCCCCAGGACACTTGGGATCCAGCGGGCCCGAATGCAGCCTCGATTCACGACCTCGACATCGTGGTGTACTCCATTGCCGGTCTCGTGATGGCGATCGTGTTCGGCGTGCTCGGATATTCGTTCTGGAAGTTCCGTGATCGCGGCCAGCCCATTCCGGAGCAGACCCATGGCAAGCCTGCGCTTGAAATTTTCCTCACGATCATCCCGGCCCTGATCCTCGTTGGTGTGGCCATCCCGTCGGTCAGCACCTTGCTCGCCCTCGACAAGACCGACGACACCGAGTGCATCATCAACGTCACTGGCCAGCAGTGGTGGTGGGAAGTCGACTATCCGGTCCAGGACGGTTGCGGAGGCATCGAACAACCGATTGTCACCTCCGGCCAGATGGTGATCGAAGCGGGAACCAAGGTGCTCGTGCGCGGCACGAGCCGTGACGTCATCCACTCCTGGTGGATTCCCCGCCTCAACGGCAAGCGAGACATGGTCCCGGGACGCATCCACACGGTGCGCCTCGAATCCGACGAGCCCGGCATCTTCGCAGGCCAGTGCACCGAGTTCTGCGGTCTGAGCCATGCCAACATGCGCATGGAAGTCATCGCGTTGAACACTGCAGACTTCACTGCCTGGAAGGCCAATCAACTCAAGGACTACACCTCTCCTGAAGCGGGCAGCCTTGCCGCCGAAGGGGAGTCGACCTTCATCACGCAGTGCTCGCGCTGCCACCAGGTGAACGGCCTTGAGAACAGCGACGGCACCCCGAACATCGCCCGCCCTGACCAGAACGTTTGGTCCGGAGCAGCTCCGAACCTCACGGCACTGATGAGTCGCAACACGTTTGCCGGTGCCTCCTGGGATCTGCTCAGCGAAGCACGACGCGCCTATGTCTGGGAGGCAGGGCCCGACGAGATCGGTCCCCGCTACCTCGAAGGCGTCACCGAGGAACACCTCAACGAAGTCGAGCTGCGCGAGTGGCTCCGCAACGCACCGGCCAAGAAGCCGATGTACACCGACCCGGAAAGCCTGGAGGAGACCGAAGGTCTTCCCCGCGGCATGCCCTACTTGGCGCTGAGCGAGGATCAAATTGATCAGCTCATCGCCTACCTGCTCGAGCGCAAGTGACCAGGAGCGACTGAATCATGGCAATCATCGAACGCCCAAGCGAGACGCCGGAGTACGTCGTCCCGGCGCCGACGGCTTCAACGAACTACGGCTACCTGCGCCGCCCGGTCGAGACCACGGGATGGCGCTCATGGGCCTTCACTGTCGATCACAAGAAGATCGGCATCATGTACGGCGTGGTCGCGATGTTCTTCTTCATCGTCGGTGGCCTCGAGGCGAGTTTGATCCGCCTGCAACTCGCCCAACCGGATGGCACCATCCTGTCGGCTGATAAGTACAACCAGATGTTCACGATGCACGCGACGACGATGATCTTCCTGTTCGTGATGCCGATGGCTGCGGCGTTCGCGAACTATCTCATCCCCCTGCAGATCGGCGCCCGTGACGTCGCGTTCCCACGGCTCAATGCGTTGTCCTTGTGGACCTTCGTCTTCGGCGGCGTCTTTCTCAACACGTCCTGGTTCCTCGGTGGCGGCGCCGACGGCGGTTGGTTCATGTACGCCCCGAATAGCTCGGTTCCGTTTAGCCCCACCAACGGCGTCGATTTCTGGGGTCTCGGTCTGCTGATCACCGGAATCGCCTCGCTCGTTGGTGCCATCAACTTGATCACCACGGTGCTCAACATGCGTGCTCCCGGCATGTCGATGATGAAGATGCCGATCTTCACCTGGATGGCCTTTGTTACGCAGATGCTCCTGCTCTTTGCCCTCCCGGTGATCACGGTCGCCCTCTTCCTGCTGATGTTCCAGCGCTCCTACGGTGCCACGTTCTTCAGCGTCGAAGCCGGTGCCGACCCGTTGCTGTGGCAGCACCTGTTCTGGATCTTCGGCCACCCCGAGGTGTACATCATCGTCCTGCCCTCCTTCGGCATCGTCTCCGAAGTACTGCCGGTCTTCTCGAAGAAGCCGCTGTTCGGCTACCCGTTTGTCGTCTTCTCCGGCGTGGCAATCGGGTTCCTGGGCTTCGGTGTGTGGGCGCACCACATGTTCGCTTCAGGTCTCGGGCCCGTCTCGGTTGCCGTGTTCTCCGTCGCCACGATGACCATTGCGATTCCCACCGGCGTGAAGATCATCAACTGGACGCTCACGATGTGGGGCGGAAAGCTGACATTCAACACGGCGATGCTGTTTGCCATCGGCTTGATCGTTGAATTCACGGTCGGTGGACTGTCCGGCGTCACGCACGCTGTGGCCCCGTCCGACACCCAGCAGACCGACACCTACTACATCGTCGCTCACTTCCACTACGTCATCTTCGGCGGCGGCGTGCTCGGCCTTTTCGCCGGCATGTACTACTGGTGGCCAAAGATCTTCGGAAAGATGCTCAACGAGGCCTGGGGCAAGTGGAACTTCTGGCTGATGATCATCGGTATGAACCTTACGTTCGGTCCGATGCACATCATCGGCCTGCAAGGTCAGCCGCGCCGTATGTACATCTGGACCGAAGCCCGTGCCGGTGAAGGCTTCTTCAACCTGGGCTTCTGGAACCTGGTCGCCACCATCGGTACGTTCATTCTCGGTGTCGGCATCCTCTGCTTCCTCGCAAACGTCTGGGTCACACACCGACCCGGCTCGAAGACGCCGCAGGCACCCGTCGACCCGTGGGACGCACGCAGCCTCGAATGGATCACCTCGAGCCCCCCGAAGGAGTACAACTTCGCTCGCACGCCGACCGTCTCGCACCTCGACGAGTTCTTCCATCGCAAGTACGAAGATCAATCGGTCGTCGGCGCCGACGATGATGGTCACGGTGGCGGGCACGACTACGTGCAGGTCCGTACCGGCGAAGAAGTCATCCAGAACGAGGAAGACCACGCCGACCCGAACATCCACCTGCCGTCGCCGTCGTACTGGCCAATGGTCCTGGCGTTCGCTCTGCCAGTCATGGCATACGGCGTCATCTACAACACGCTGCTGATCATCGCAGGCGCAGCGATTGCGATGATGGCGATGTTCGGCTGGGCCCTCGAGCCTGCCGACGCTGATGCTTCTGACTTCGATCCGAAGCCTGATGGCCCCGCCGACGATGGCGGGACGAGCAAGGAACTGGCCAATGTCTGATTCATTGATCACCGAGACCATCGACGACGCCGTCGAGATCGTCAAGGACCACGCCAACGACGAGCACAATCACGACGTCGACGCCGGCGACCATCAAGGTGGGGGCCATGACGATCATGCCCACGCTGGACACCACAGCTCGCTTGGCTTGTCCAACACGAAGTTGGCGATGTGGCTGTTCCTCGGTTCGGAGTGTCTGCTGTTCGGCGGATTCATCTCCACGTACATGCTCTATCGCAACCGGACCTCGGACAATCTCGGTCCGGATCAGCTGTGGGACATCCCATTCACGTCGGCATCGAGCTTCGTGCTCCTGACCTCATCACTCACGATGGTCCTGGCAGTGAGCGCCGCGAACCGCAAGGACCTGCGCAACACGAAGATCTACCTCGGCGTCACCGCAATCCTTGGTGGGCTGTTCCTCGCCGGTCAGATCTACGAGTTCACGACCTTCTACCGAGAGGGGCTGGGCTTCACGACCAGCCTGTTCTCGTCGAGTTTCTTCACGCTCACGGGCTTCCATGGAGTACACGTCTCGGTCGGCATCATCATGTTGGTTGCCACCATCGGCATGCTGCAGAAGGACAAGATCTCCGGCGACAAGGCCGAAGCCGTCGAAATGGTCGGCCTCTACTGGCACTTCGTCGACATCGTTTGGATCATCATCTTCACCCTCGTCTACTTGATTCCGGCCTGATCCCATGACTGACAATCTCGATACCACCACCGACACCGGTCATGATGAGGCGGCCCACCACGGGCCGACTGACAAGCAGTTCGTCACGATCTTCTTCATCCTCGCCACGATGACCGCGGTCGAAGTGCTGGTCAGCTACATCGATATCGGACCGGCGTTCCTTCCGATTCTGCTTGGTCTGATGGCTGTGAAGTTCCTCACCGTCGTCCTGTACTTCATGCACGTCAAGTTCGACCACAAGATCTTCGGGCGCCTGCTGTACATCGGTTTGGCCCTCGCTTTGGCGGTCTACGGCGCGACCTTGTCCACGTTCCAGTTCTTCGCTGGCTGAGGCTCGGTGACGCAGGGCATGGTCGCTCGACTGGTGCTCTTCGCCGCCGGCTCGTAGGCTGAACCTCATGCTGTTACAGGTCGCAGACACGGCAGTGTCCACCGATCCTTGGCGCTTCCAGTGGCATCCTGAAGTCTGGATCCTGGTCGCCTTTCTGACTGGCGCCTTCCTCTACGCGGTCAAGGTCATTGGACCCAACGCAGTTCCGGAAGGCGAAGAAGCGGTCACCCGCAAGAACACCTACGCATTCATCGCGGCAATGGTGATGCTCTGGGCCGCAAGCGATTGGCCACTGCACGACATCTCTGAGGAGTACCTGTATTCGGCGCACATGTTGCAGCACATGATGCTCAGCTACTTCCTGCCACCGCTGGCCCTGCTCGCGACGCCACCGTGGCTCTTGCGTGTCCTTGTCGGCGACGGCCGCATGTACCGCGGTCTCACGTTCCTCACCAAGCCGGTCATCGCCGGCGTGCTGTTCAACCTCGTGGTAATGGTCACCCACATCCCCCTCGTGGTCAACAGCTCGCTGGATAACGGCCCGCTGCACTACACCCTGCACGCTGTCGTGGTGCTGCTGTCCCTGCTGATGTGGATGCCGGTCGTCGGGCCACTGAAGGAGCTGCAAATCAGCCCACTCGCAAAGTGCGTCTACCTCTTCCTGCAGTCGATCGTCCCGACCGTTCCGGCGGCGTGGCTGACCTTCGCCGATGGCGCCGTGTACAAGGCGTACGACATCCCGGTGCGCGTCTTTGGGTGGGATGTCACGATCGACCAGCAACTCGCCGGAGCGATCATGAAGACCGGTGGCGCGGTCTTCCTCTGGACGATTGTCATCTTCATCTTCTTCAAGCGTTTCGCGCGCGGCTACGGCGAGAAGCAGGACTACCGGCGCCCCGTTGACGAGGACCCGCTGACCACCGCAGATGTCGAGCGCGTCTTCGCCGCCACGGCGCCGCCGGATGACAGTCACGACTGAGTTCGTGAGGTCCGTGGGTGGTGCGCCGAACAGGGCATGATGTTGCGGACGTGTGACAAAACAATCGCCCGAATGCCATCACATCGTTCGTTGGCGCGGCCTCGGCGACCCGTCACGATGGACCTCAGGCCACGGGAGGGCCGGTGTCGTCGTGCTGCCCGGTGGAGCTGCTGTTTTTGGCCGCTCGACCGGCGGCTCGCGACGTGACCTGAATACCCGTCAGGGTCGTGCTGTGGGCGCCCGGTATCGTCAGATGTCGTGATCGACCAACGACTGCTGCGTACGGACCTCGACGGTGTGAAGGCTGCACTGTCTCGTCGCAATCGTCCGGCCATCATCGATGACGTCGATCACGCGGCGCGTCTCGACGCTCGCCTGCGGGAGATCCAGACCGAGCGTGACGAGATTCGTGCTCGGGTCAACAGCATTTCGAAGGACGTCGGACAACTGCATCGCGACGGTCGGGCTGATGATGCCAAGGCGTTGCAGGCCGAGAGCAAGGACCTCGGTGGCAAGGAGAATGTGCTGGCCGGCGAGTACGAGGAGGTGTCGACGGCGCTCAACGGATTGCTCCTCGGCATCCCGAACCTCCCGCACCCCGAAGCACCAGACGGGGCGAGCGACGACGACAACCCGACCATCACCGGGCCGATCGCACTGAATGCGACCTTCCCCGACTGGCAGCGAGTCCCCCACTGGGAAACAGCAGAAGCGCTGGGAATTCTCGACAACGAGCGAGCCGTGAAGATCTCGGGTTCGATGTTCACGATGCAGCGCGGCGCGGGCGCCACGCTCGCACGTGCGCTCACCCAGTTCGGCCTGGACCGCAACGCTGACGTCCACGAAGAGGTTCGGCCGCCGTCGTTGGTCACCACTGCGACGCTCACCGCAACGGGCCAGCTCCCAAAGTTCGCCGAGGATGCCTACGCCATCGAGAAGGACGACCTCTGGTGTGTGCCGACCGCCGAGGCATCGCTCACCTCGCTCTTCAATGACGAAGTCCTCGAAGACACCGAACTACCGATCCGCCTGATGGCCTTCAGCCCGTCGTTCCGGCGTGAGGCAGGTTCGGCCGGTCGCGACACGCGCGGCATGTTGCGCGCCCACGAGTTCGACAAGGTCGAGATGCTGGCCTTCGCGACGCCCGAGCAAGCGCCGGGCTTGCTCGATGACATGGTTGATCGCGCAGCGAGTGCGATGGCCGACCTCGGTCTGCCGTACCGCGTCATCGAGATCTGCGTCGGCGACATGAGTGGAAGCCACCATCGGTCCTTCGACGTCGAGGTGTATGCGCCCGGCGTCGACACATGGCTGGAGGTCTCGTCGGTGTCGTGGTTCGCCGACTACCAGTCGCGGCGCGGCAACACCCGCTTCCGGCGACACGATGCTGACGGCAAGCCGATCAAGGGCAGCGAGTTCGTCCACACCCTCAACGGCTCGGCGCTGGCCGTGCCGCGCGTCTGGGCGGCGATTGTCGAGAACAACCGCAACGAGGACGGCAGCGTCACGATTCCCGAGGTGCTGCATCCGTACATGCGTGGCCTGACGAAGATCGAGGTTGTCTGACGAATGAGCGACTCCATCCGTGACCGCAGGGTGTCGTACGAGGCCGCGGGGCTGAACGTCTCTGACGTCCAGGCCGATCCGGTCGTGCAGTGGCAACGTTGGCACGACGACGCATTCGACGCGGGAGTTGCTGAACCAAACGCCATGACGCTGTCCACGATTGGCATGGACGGCGCTCCCGATGCTCGAATCGTGTTGATGCGCGGGATCGACCAGCGCGGCCTGGCCTTCTACACGAACTACGACAGCGCGAAGAGCACACAGATCATTCGGCATCCCGTCGCTGCGGCGACTTTCAGCTGGCTCGACCTGCACCGTCAGGTGCGCGTGCGCGGGTCGGTCGAGGCGTTGTCGACGGCCGACAGCGATGCATATTTCGCATCGCGACCGCGGGCGTCTCAGCTGGGCGCCTGGTCGTCTCCCCAGAGCGATGTGATCGCCGATCGGACTGTCCTCGACGCACTGGTTGCGGAGACTGAGGAACGCTTCGCTGGAGTCGATGTCGTGCCGCGCCCCGAGAACTGGGGCGGTTGGCGTCTCGTTCCCTCGGTATGGGAGTTCTGGCAGGGTCGCCCGAGCCGGCTGCACGATCGGTTGCGCTACACCGATGGCCCAGACTGGACGATCGAACGCCTCGCGCCCTGATGCGCTCGGAGAGCTAAAAAAGAAACAGGGCGACGCGAGGGTTGAACCGAGAATGTGAACAGGCGAAGCTGTCCACATGACGGGAAGCAAAGTTCTTGTGGTCGACGATGAACCGACCGTGCGCGAGGTGGTCGTCAGCTACCTGCGGCGGGACGGTCACGACGTGGCCGAAGCCGCAGATGGCAACACGGCACTGGAGCTCCTCGAATCCGACCCTCCCGACCTGTTGGTCCTCGACATGATGCTTCCCGGTGTGAACGGTCTCGACATCCTCCGGCGTGTCCGGGCCTCCGGCTCGATGCCCGTCATCATGTTGACCGCCCGTGCCGACGAATCAGATCGAGTTGCCGGACTCGAACTCGGTGCCGACGACTACATCGTCAAGCCGTTCTCGCCCCGCGAACTCGCCGCGCGCGTTGCCGGCGTGCTCCGCCGGACAAACGGACGCCCGGAGGACACGCCGGCGTCGTTGAGCTTCGAAGGACTCGACATCGAGCCACTGAGTCGTGAGGTCAAGATGGGCGACAAGATCGTGGAGATGACGCCGAAGGAGTTCGATGTCCTGCAGTTCCTGGCGTCATCGCCGCGGCAGGTGTTCTCCCGGGCGCAGCTCCTGGAATCGGTGTGGCAGTCCTCGCCCGAGTGGCAGGATCCCGCCACGGTCACCGTCCACGTCCGGCGGATCCGCAACAAAATCGAGAGCGACCCCGAGAATCCCCGGTGGATCACCACCGTCTGGGGTGTCGGATATCGGTTCGAGCCGTGAGCGGCCGGCCGCCGGGCACCGAGCTCGGCCACAAGGCCCACCGGATGAACCGGCTGGGCCGGCGCTTCTTGGGTGCGAACCTGGCGGTTCTCGGCGTAGCGATTCTCATGATCGCGATTGCCGCGAACGAGATGTTCATCAACGACCACGACCGGCGTCTGCTGATGTGGGTGCTCATTCCCGCCGTCCTCGGTGCAGCGATGGTCGCGATGTTGATGGCGCGACCGGTGGCCCGAGATGCGAAGCGAATCTGCGAGGCCGCGATGAAAGTGGCAGATGGCGACCTCTCGGCGCGGACCGGCGTGATCCGCAATGACGAGCTGGGCGAAGCCGCGGAGATGTTCGACATCATGGTCGACCGCCTCAACTCCGTCGAGAGCGAACGCTCGCTCATGCTGTCGTCGATCTCGCACGACCTCCGCACGCCCCTTGCCGCGCTGCGCGCCGCCGTGGAGGCGATCCGCGACGGGGTTGCCGACGATCCGGATCTCTACTTGGTCGGTATGGAGCGCCAGGTCAAGGCGCTCACCTTCCTGGTGGATGACCTGCAGCTCCATACCCGGCTCGTCAGTGGCACGTTGCAGCTCAACCGAGCCCGCATCGACCTGAACGAGCTGGCCGATGAGTCGATGGAGATCGTTCGGCCGTTGGCGGAGTCGCGGAGCATCAAGTTGTTGCTCGAGGCGACCGAGCGGGTGATGGTCGACGCCGACGGCTCGCAGCTGGCTCGCGTCATCCGGAACCTCCTGGACAACGCGATCCGACACGCGCCCGATGGTTCCGTCGTCCTCGTGCAGGTAGTTCGCGACGGCTCGAATGTCGTGCTTCGTGTGCATGACGAAGGGCCCGGCTTCCCAGCCGAGTTCCGCGAGCGAGCCTTCGAGCCGTTTACCCGGGCTGACCCGGCACGCGACACGGCAACCGGTACGGCTGGGCTGGGCCTCTCGATTGCACGCGGAATCGTCAACGCCCACGACGGAACAGTCGTGCTCGGCGACGGCCCCGGCGGAGAGGTCCGAATCTCCTTGCCGATCCCGGTCCGCTAGCCAGTCCGCCACGTAGTCGCGGCGGTGACGAGGCCGTCGATGAGGGAGTTGGTGTGCGGGGTGAGCCCTGGGCCTTCCCAATCCCACCACATCGGGCTCGACCCCCGGACGCGCGGTGGCAGCTCGATCTGGACGCCCTGCTGGCGGGGCAGGTTGACTGGGTTCTCTGGGTGGAGCCCACGGAGCTGCTTGGGGATGGCACCTACATCAGTCACCACGTCGTAGGCGGGCAACTCGTCACGCAGCGCAGCACCGACGTGCTCGGCGAACTCGCGGTTCGTGCCGCCGAGCAGAAGTGAGCTGAACATGCCGCGTCGCCCGAACCCGTGGACGGTGACGACAATGTCGACGTGATCGAGGAATGCTGCGAGTGCCGGCGACTCAGCGGGCCGGACTTTGATTGACGGCAGGTGCTCACGCATCGGCACGGGCTGGAGCACCCCGTAGTAGGACGCTCCCGATCGTTCGGCTGCCGCATCGGCGATCACATCGGTGTGCAGTTCGAGGTTGCCACCGTGGTACGCCATGAAGCCCACGCGCCCCGCCGTCGACGGGCGGAGTTCGCAGACCTCACGCACGCCGGGCGCGGCGAGGATCTCGGCGAAGGCTGACACCTGCTCATCATGGCGCAGTCACGGTTTCGGGACGAGTTGGGCCGGTACGATGCGCGCATGCTCGTGTGGATGGACCTCGAAATGACCGGCCTCGATCACACTTCGGATGTCATCGTCGAAATCGCGACGTTGATCACCGACGATGACTTGGCGATCATCGCCGAGGGTCCCGATCTGGTGGTGCACGCAACCGATGAACAGCTCGCTGCGATGGATCCGTTCGTGGTCGACATGCACACCCGATCGGGTCTGCTCGACCAGATCAAGGCGTCGACGATCACCCTCGAAGAGGCCGGCGCGGCGACGTTGGCCTTCATCAAGGAACACGTCCCAGAGGAGCGCAGCATCCCGCTGTGCGGCAATTCGATTGGTACCGATCGTCGCTTCCTCGACGCCTACCTGCCGGACATCGAGAACTACCTGCACTACCGCTCGATCGATGTATCGAGCGTCAAGGAACTCGTCAAGCGCTGGTACCCCGAGGTCGACGTCAGCCGTCCGCGCGGGCATGGCTCGCACCGGGCACTCGACGACATCCGTGAGTCGATTCGCGAGATGGCGTACTACCGCGACATGGTCTTCGTCAGTCCCGCCGACGCCGGCTCGACCGACGACGGGTCGGCCGACGACGACGAGTAGCGGCTGGGACGATTCGACCGTCTCGCGAAATTCCGAACATGAACCGTCGCGACGTGCCTAGGTTGCGGAGCGTCTTTCCCGTGGGGCCTGATCGCTTGGCTCCACACGGTCTGCGAGCTTCGGCTCGGAGGCGCATCGCCCGGGTTCGAAGAGGTTCCGAACCTGGGCGGTGGCGCGTGCACGCCGTCCCGGTCGCAGACGCGATCAGATTGCTCCAGACACAACGTGATCACTGCCCGACGGGTATGTTCCGCTCATGCGCGCAATTGTCCTGAGAGCACACGGTGGCCCCGAAGTCCTGCAGATCGAGGAGGTTCCCGACCCTGTGGGCGGGCCCGACGACATCGTGGTCGACGTGGCCCACACGGCGTTGAATCGCGCTGACACCCTGCAGCGCATGGGCATGTACCCCGACCCCCGCAACCGAGACATCGAGATTCCGGGCTTGGAGTACGCCGGCGTCGTGGCCTCGGTCGGGAGCGAGGTCACCAACTGGCAGGTCGGTGACCGTGTCATGGGGATCGAAGCGGGCGGGTGTTACGCCGAGCAGGTCGTGACCCATAGCCGCCAGGCGCTGCCGGTGCCAGCAAACGTCGAGCTGAGCGACGCTGCTGCCATTGCCGAAGTGTTCCTCACGGCGTGGGACGCACTGGTCGTCCAGGGCGGGCTGACATCTGGCCGCTGGGGCCTGATCCACGCAGGGGCATCGGGTGTCGGCACCGCAGGCATCCAGATCGCCAAGGCGATCGGTGCGCGTATCGCCGTGACCTGCTCGGCGGGCAAAGCCGACGCCTGCAGCGAACTGGGTGCTGACCTGGTCCTCGAACGCAGCCCTGCTGACTGGCTCGGTGCGCTCCAAGCGGCAGTGCCGGCCGGTGTCGACACGATTCTCGACGTGGTCGGTGGCGAGGAGGCGGATCGAAATCTGCGTGCGGCGAGTGTCGGTGGCACGATCGTGCAGGTTGGGCTGATGGGGGGCGGCTCAGCGCCGATCAACATGGGGTTGCTCCTCACGAAGCGGATCACCTGGATCGGGACCACGCTCCGATCGCGCCCGGTGGAACGCAAGATCGAGCTGATGCAACGGTTCATTGCCGAGGTGCTGCCGCTGTTCGAATCAGGGGCGCTGCGCCCCGTCATCGACTCGCGCTACCCGTTCGAGCAGATGCCTGAGGCGCACGCCTACATCGAGTCGAACGCCAACGTCGGCAAGATCCTCATCGATTTCGCCTGATCGAGGCGTTCCCGCAGGCGCGCCAATCATTCGCCCGGAGGCTGATGAGACTCAGACGGTGGCGGGTGTTGATTCATCTTGGTCGACGTCGGTCTGTTGCGCCCGCTTGAGGCTGAAGGCTGCGCCGATTGCCAGTATCAGAATGGCCGCGAGGCCGAACAGGGCCCAGGTCAGCGCACCGACTCCGCTTCCGGCGCGTTCGCCGTACACGAAGGAGAAGGCGGCGCCAATGAGGTGCCCGTCCTCCTCGGCGAGGTAACGCACGAGGTACTCACCCTCGACGGTGAGCGGCTCGAACAGCAGCTTGGCCTCGGTGTCGGACAGGATCTCGACGGTGCCGGGCAGATCGATGTTGTCGGGCCCGACGAGCACGAGTTCGACGCCACCGACCGGGTTGCCGAAGTTGACGAGGACTTCGCTGATCGGGTCGTCGAATTGCTCCTGGTGCGCGGGGACAGAGGATTCGATCTCGTCGTGCGCGAACACCACGGATCCGGCTCCGATCGCCGCGCAGGCAGTCAGCATCGCGAGAGCGAGACGTCGAACGTGACTCAGGGTGCCCTTCATGCTTCCATTCAAGCACCATGCAGGGCCGTCGCCGCCGCACAAGACGAGCGTCACCACCGTGCTGGTGCTTCACCGTGGGTCGACGCTGCGACCTTTCCACTCGACGCCGCGCCCGAGGACGAGAGCAAGCAAACTCCGCAGGAAGATCACGACGAAAGCCAGCACGGCGAGCGGGTAGAGCAGTGCAGTGATCGGATGGATTGAAATCGCCCGCCGCCCGAGCACCCACAGTTGCAGTGCACTCAGTGGGTAGACGATGGGTGAGGCAATCCAGCCGCCGGCGAGCGACGTCACCCAGGCAAGCGTGGCGAGGGCCAACCACCACGGTGTGAAGCGGGCCCCGGTTGCGATGCTGCGGGTCCATCCCTGCACTGTCTGACCGAAACCTTCGGGGTACATCCGGAAGCTGGTGTCGGGTCGGCCGCTGTACAACTCAGCTCGGCCGACGGCTCGCGCCAGCCCGATGTCTTCGGTGTGCATGGTGCGCACCGCTGGCGACGCGTGCCCGCCAACTCGCTGGTATGCGCTGCGCTCGAGCGCGATGACCGGCCCGAAGGCGACGGTGGCAGCGGTGGTTCGTCTGGCGGGGGTGAATGCCCCGCATCCCATCAGGGCCGTCACGTTGCACAGCACGCTCGCCTGCTCGGACCAGCCGCCGGTGTCGTGCCACGGCTGCACCGACACGACTGCCGACGGGTTGTCGGCCACGGCCAGTGCGATTCGTTCGACCAGGTCGGCAGCGGGACGCACATCGGCGTCGAGGAACAACAGAATCGGCGCGGTGGCGCCCGCAGCGCCGTGTGCGCACGCGTGGGGCTTGCCCAGCCAACCGGCAGGGAGCGGGGGAGGGGTGACGGTGTGGGCGCCGAACCGGCGGGCGATCGCTGCGGTGTCGTCCTCGGAATGGTCATCGACGACGAGGAGCTCGTCGGCGGGCCCGATTTGGGGGACGAGCCGTTCCAGGAGATGTGGCAGTGATGCTGCCTCATTACGGGCCGGGATGACGATGGCGACGCCAGGCCGGTCCGCGGCGCCACCGGAAGCGTCGGGAGGCGCTGCCCGGGCTGGTGCCGGGAGTGGGTGAAGCCGCCACAGCAGGAGCCAGCCGAGCGTCCATCCCACCAGGTAGATGGCAAGATCCAGACGATCGGGAGCCAGCTGCACTCGCCCACTGTGGCTGTCAGGGAGGTTTCTTGCAAGAAAAGTGCAAGACCCATGCGGTTGATTTCTCTTGTCAGGTGAGAACACCATCCGCCGCTCCGACCGGAGCACTCACCGAAAGCCTCGACATGACTCGGCACACCGCTTCCAACAACAACTCCAACACGACCCGCCGGCGGGCCGGCCTCGCC
>RCMY010002607.1_pt1 | contig 16261 bp, 10 predicted proteins | sample 2041341 | NCBI WGS metagenome assembly RCMY01 (sample SAMN09708234, study PRJNA481090) | Marine sediment metagenome, whole genome shotgun sequencing project. | reverse complement strand
GTGGAGCTGGCGGCTGCGCCGATCATCGTCGCGCTCCACGCCGCGGGGAACGCTGCCGCAGCCGGCGACACCGACCTGGCCGAGCAACAACTCGTCGTCGCAGCCGACGCGATGCCCTCGCTCACCGTCGCGCTGGAGCGGATGCGAGAATGGTGCGATCCGCACTTCTTCTATCGACGACTCCGCCCCTTCCTCGCGGGATGGCCCGACCCGGGCGTCGTCTACGAGGGTGTGACGGCCGATCCTCGCATCCTGGCCGGCGGCAGTGCCGGTCAGAGCTCGGTGGTCCAGGCACTCGATGCGGCGCTCGGCGTCCGCCATGAGGGCATGGCCGGAGGATTCCTCCAAGCGATGCGGGCCTACATGCCGCCACCCCATCGACAGCTGGTGCTCGATCTCGAAGCCCGTTCGACGCTTCGGAACCTCGCGATCGCCGGTGACTCGCCGAGGCTGTCCGAGGCATTCGACGAGGCGGTGACCGCACTCGATGTGTTCCGTCAGCGGCACATTCGCCTGTCGGTCGATTACATCCGCCGACCCTCGAACGATCTCGATCTCGTCGGCACCGGTGGGTCCGACTTCGTCGAACTGCTCCGCGATGCCCGTACCGACACGATCGCTGCCCGAGTGCCGCACGAACCGGAGTGAACGGCTTCGGGTTGTCGTCGTCGGGCGTGGGCTGCAAGATTGGAGCAACGCACAGTCAGCGTTGACGAGCAACCGGAGGATCCAATGGATCACGCAAGACAGTTCTACATCAATGGCGCATGGGTCGATCCCAAGTCGACCGAGACCATCGACGTCATCAACCCAGCAACCGAAGAAGTGCTCGAGACCATCGCCGCCGGCGGCGTGAGCGCCGTCAATGACGCGGTGGCAGCGGCGAAGGCCGCCTTCGTCACCTTCTCGGCAACCACCAAAGAGGAGCGCATCGCGCTGCTCGAGAAGATCATCGAGGTCTACAAGACCCGCATCGGCGACATCGCCGAGGTCGTGACCGCCGAGATGGGCGCCCCAGCCGGTCTGGCCAAGGCAGCTCAGGCCCCCTCCGGCCTCGGACACTTCATGTCCACGCTCGCCGCACTCAAGGACTACGAGTTCGAAGAGCAGATCGGCACCACGTCGGTCGTCTCCGAGCCGATCGGCGTCTGTGCATTCATCACCCCCTGGAACTGGCCGCTCAACCAGATCGCCGCCAAGGTTGCTCCTGCGATCGCCGCCGGCTGCACCATGGTGCTGAAGCCGTCCGAGGTCGCACCCCTCAACGCACTGATCTTCGCCGAGGTCATGGACGCCGCCGGTGTACCCGCCGGCGTGTTCAACCTCGTCAACGGCGACGGCCTCAACGTCGGTGTCCCGCTGTCGTCCCACCCCGACGTCGACATGGTGTCGTTCACCGGTTCGACTCGCGCCGGCATCGAAGTCGCGAAAAACGCAGCGCCCACGGTCAAGCGAGTCGCCCAGGAACTCGGCGGCAAATCGGCCAACATCATTCTCGACGACGCTGACATCGCCGCCACCGTGTCGCGAGACATGTTCGGCATGTGCATGAACACCGGCCAGTCCTGCAACGCCGGAAGCCGCATGATCCTGCCGGCTGCCAAGATGGAAGAAGCCATGGCCGTTGCCAAGGCGACGGCGGAAGGTATCCCGGTCGGTGACCCCACTGCCGAAGGCATCGCCGTGGGGCCCGTGGTCTCCGAGGCACAGTTCATGAAGATCCAGGCGCTCATCCGCAAGGGCATCGACGAAGGCGCAACCCTCGTCACCGGTGGCCTCGGTCTCCCCGACGGCATCGAGAAGGGCTACTTCGTGAAGCCCACCGTCTTCGCCAATGTCACCAACGACATGACCATCGCCCAGGAAGAGATCTTCGGACCGGTCATCACGATGATCGCCTACGACTCTGAGGATCAGGCCGTCGAGATCGCCAACGACACGCCGTACGGACTGTCGGGTTACGTCTCGTCTGCCGACCAGGGTCGAGCCAAAGACGTCGCTCGTCGACTGCGTACCGGCATGGTGCACCTCAACGGTGCCCCACTCGACAACAAGGCCCCGTTCGGCGGCTACAAGCAGTCCGGCAACGGACGCGAGTTCGGTGCCCATGGCCTCAAGGAATTCCTCGAGGTCAAGTCGATCTTCGGCGGCAACGCCTGATCGTCTGACACCCACGATCCAGATCTGACCGTTCGGCTACGGCGGTCTGGCTCCGAAGCGTCATTCCACGCCCGACGGCGGCACACCATCTCGAACCTGGTTCGAGGTGATCGTGCCGCCGTCGGCGCGTTCGCTACCCTGCCACGATGCTGCGCCACCGCCGTCATGGCTCGTCGACCCGCCGCGAACGCTTGGCTGGTCGCCAGATCGAGGCAGGACTGGTGGCACTCGGTTTGCTCGCAGCCGCTTGCACTTCGTCGAGCGGCGGAGAGCTGACCAGCTCGGCCGTCCCGGGCACCGGCCCGCTGTCGACGTCATCCACCACGGCGCCGGGACCCGACTCATCTGGAGGATCGAACTCGGGATCGACCGATCCTGGCGGCGAGGACGCCGGCGCACCGGCCGTCGAGTTCGACGTCGACCCGGTCGAATGGCGGCCGTGCGGAGCCGGTGATTGCGCCGATCTCGAGGTCCCTCTCGACCACAGCGACCCGACGGGCGACACGATCACGGTCGCGATGTCACGCCTTCCGGCGAGTGGCCCGGCTGACCAGCGGCTCGGTTCGATCTTCGTGAACTTCGGTGGTCCGGGAGGCGAGGGCACCGAAACGATCCTGTCATTCGAGATCTTCATCCCCGCCGAACTTCGTGAACGCTTCGACATCGTGTCGTGGGATCCCCGAGGAGTCGAAGACACCGCCGGTCTCGGGTGTGACGGAGTGATCGGCGACGAGCCGACCGACCTGGTCGACCCGACCGACGGCTTCGCCGACGACGAAGCGAACGATCGCGAGGTGTGGGACCGCGTCATGGACTGCGTGGCAACCAGTCCCATCATCGACGACATCGGAACCGTTGCGGTCGTCAACGATCTCGAGTTGATGCGGCGTGCGGTCGGCGACGATCAACTCACCTACCTCGGTTTCAGCTACGGCACCGAGATCGGCTGGGTGTACGCAACGCTCTACTCGGACAACGTTCGAGCGATGGTGCTCGACGGCGCCGTCCCTCCTTCGAACGATCTCGAATCGCAGACCCTCGACCAGTTGACGGCCATCCAGGCCGCCATCGAACGCTGGAACACCGGCTGCGATCAGTCGCCCGATTGTCCCCTGCGGGACGAGGGATACGAGGCGACGATTCTGCGGCTGATGACCGAGCTCGAGGTCGATCCCATTCCGCTCGCCGACGGCACGACCTACGGGCCGGTCGATCTGGGCAACATGGTCATCTCGATGACCTACCTCGACCAGACCGACTGGGGGCCGACCTTCGTCGAGATGGTCGAGTCGCTCGACAACGGTGACGTCGAGCCGCTCGTGGGTCTGGCTGCGGCGTTCGAGGGTGGGTCGGAAGACGCGACGTTCTGGTCGGTCCTGTGCGCCGACGGTGCCACGATGCCGGCCGGGAGCGATCCCGAGGCGCTGTATGCCGAGGTCTACGAGCTCTCACCGATCGTGGGTCGTCTGCCGGGCAGCCTCTTCTGCGAGACGTTCCCCGGTGAGATCGACGGTCTCCCCGAACTCGACACCACGGGGACTCCGCCATTGCTCGTGATCGGCAACACCGGCGACAACGCCACGCCCTACAGCGATGCCGTGCGTCTCGACGAACTCCTGGCCGACTCGGTGCTGCTCACCTACGACGGACCCGGGCACACCATCACCTTCTTCAACGGTTGTATCGACCGGATGGTCACCGAGTATTTCCTCGATGTCCAACCTCCCTCATCCGCAACCCGGTGCGGCAATCGCTCGACCACCGGTGAAGGTTGGTTCGTACCGATCGGCGACTGAACGACGCCGATCGAGGGGAAGGCCTGCCGTCGGCGAGACTAGGGTCGGGGCATGGCATTCACCACGATCAGCTACGACGTCAGAGACGGCGTCGGACACGTCCGCTTCACCCGCCCCGAGGGTGCCAACGCGGTCAATCCGGCCTTTGCCCGCGACCTGCGAGACGTCGTCATCGAGATCCAGTTCGACGATGCGGTCAAGGCGGTGTCGGTCACGGCCGAAGGAAAGGTCTTCTGCGCCGGTGGCGATCTGAAGGAGTTCAACGACGCCGGTGACGGTCTCCCCACCTTGGCGACCCAGATGCTGGTCGACTTCCATGCGGGCATCAATCGGATGAACCGCACCCCGAAACCGTTCGTGGCCGGCGTCGCCGGTGCCGCGGGTGGTGCCGGTCTGTCGCTCATGTCGGCGTTCGATCTCGTGGTCGCCTCCGAGAAGGCGAAGTTCACCATGGCCTACACCCGCGCCGGCGTGACGCCCGACGGAACGTCCACCTACTTCATCTCACGCCACATCGGTGTCCGGCGCATGCTCGATCTCACGCTGACCAATCGAGTGCTGTCGGCGGCCGAGGCCGAATCCTGGGGACTCGTGAATCGAGTCGTCGCACCAGAAGACGTCGATGCCGAGACCGCAGCACTCGCCCAACAGCTGGCCGATGGGCCGTCGTGGGCACTGGGCCAGGCAAAGCGCATCGTCTACGAAGGCCACGACAGCTCACTCGAGAAGGCAGGCGAGCTCGAAGCGGTGACCATCGCCGAGTCGATGCGCCGCCATGACGGACAAGAAGGAATTGCGGCGTTCGTCGAGAAGCGGGCTGCGAACTTCACCGGCGAGTGACGAGCAGGCCGGTGACCAGCCGAGCGGTCAGGGGCGAACCAAGATCTTGACGTGTTGCTCGGGGTCGGCCAGGTCGGTGAACGCCTGTGGTGTTCCCGCCAGGTCGACCGTTCCGGTGACCAGTGCATCGATGCCAGGGAAGGCGCCGGCCGAGATCGACGCGAGGGTCGCAGCGAACTCCTCGCCGGTGTAGCCGAGCACGAACTGGAGCTCGAGTTCCTTGTTGATGCCGACGAAGGGCTCGAATCGGTCGGACTCCATACACACACCGACCACGACGATCCGTGTGCCTCGCTGCGCTCCTTCGGCGACACGTTGGATCATGCCGGGCACACCGACGCATTCGAAGATCACATTTGGCTTCGCGGCGATTCCCAGGAAGCTGTTGAACGGATCGTGGCGATCGGCGCCTTCGGGCCAACAGGCGGTCGCCCAGGTCTCATAGGGAGACTCGGTGGCCGGGTCGATCACCACGTCGGCGCCGAGCTGCTCGGCCAGTCGCCTGCGGGTCGGTGAGAAGTCGGTGGCGATGATCGGTCCGACACCACGAGCCCGCAAGGCGACGATCACCGCCAGACCGACCGGCCCGCAACCGACGACAAGCGGAATCGAATCGGTTTGGAGCTTGGCTTTTGCGACCGCATGTTCGCCGACCGCGAGAGGCTCGGTGAGCGTGGCCAATTCGAGCGGGACCTCGGCGTGGACCGGGAGGCACATCGCCGCATCGATGACCATACGTTCGGCGTAGCCGCCGTTCATGTCGTTCGAGTAGCCGATGGCCTGCACGACACCCGACGCAGCAGACATGGGCAGCGAGCACACTCGGTCGCCGACCTTCAGCGGGGTTCCCGCCGCCGACGTCGTTTCGCCACCGGGGCCGAGGTCGAGGATCTCGACACAGAACTCGTGGCCCATGACGAGGTCTCGCTCGGGATCGAGCTTGCTGCGCTTCGGGCTCGGCGTGCCGAGACCCTGTTCGGCCATGCGATCGATGTGTTTCGCCGCGTGGAGATCGCTTCCGCAGATCCCACAGGCGAGGACCTTGGCGACGACTTGCCCGGCCACCGGCTCGGGCTCGGGAATCTCGTCGACGAACAGTTCTCGGTTGCGTAGCACGACAGCTTGCATGTGGGTCTCCTCGGAATCGTCGGGCTGTCGCAGCCTGGCACATCGTCGAGGATCATTCGATTCCGCCGACAGCCAGTACCGTCGGCGCTGATGGCAGATGACGTGCTGATGACGACGGCAGACGGCACGGTGGAGTTGCGCCGGATTCCAGAGCGACGCGGAATGCCTCTTCGCGCCTGGGACGCAGCCGACGAATATCTGCTCGCTCATCTCGCGACGGAGCGGGTCGTCGGAGATCGTTGGCTCATCGTGAACGATCTCTTCGGGGCGCTGGCCGTGGCCCTCCACGCTCACCGCCCTCAATCGTGGGGCGACTCGATCACCTCGCACCAGGCGACCACGGCGAACCTCGTACGCAACGGCATCGAGCCCGAAGCGGTCACGATCGTCCCCAGCACGTCGTCGCCCGAGGGTCCGTTCGACGTGGTCGTCATGAAGATCCCACGAAGCCTCGCCCTGCTCGAGGACCAGCTCCGACGGTTGCGGCCCTTGCTCGCCGATGATGCGTCGATCGTGGCGGGGGCCATGGTCAAGTCCATCCATCGGTCGACACTCGAGCTCTTCGAATCGGTGATCGGACCGTCTCCGACATCGCTGGCGAAGAAGAAGGCTCGGCTGATCTTCACCGAACTCGACGCCTCGATCGACCCCGGGCCGAGCCCGTTCCCCGGGTCGTACCGTCTCCCCGGAGGTCAGCTCGTCGAGGAACACGCCAACGTCTTCTCTCGTGGCCGACTCGACATCGGAACCCGGGCGATGCTCGAGCACCTTCCCGATGCCGAGCCCGGAGACGATGTCCTCGACCTCGGATGCGGCAACGGCGTCCTCGGGCTGTCGGTGGCGGCACCGATCGAGGTCGGCTCGGTCACCCTCGTCGACGAGTCATACCACGCCATCGAGTCGGCTCGTGTCAACGCCGAGGGATGGGGCATCAGTGCTCCCGTCCGTCTCGTGTCCGACCGAACCCTCGCCGACGTCACGAGTGACTCGATCGACCTGGTGCTGTGCAACCCGCCGTTCCACACGCACCAGAGTCGAAACGACGACACTGCTCGATCGATGTTCGCCGACGCCCATCGCGTCCTCCGCTCCGGCGGGCGGTTGACCGTCGTCGGGAACCGGCACCTCGACTATCACACCCAGCTCCAGCGCCGGTTCGGCAACTGCCGCGTCGTCGGTTCCGACCCGAAGTTCGTGGTGCTCGAAGCAATTCGCTGAGCCGAGACGTCAGCCTGGTGCCGGTCCGGTCGACGACCGTACGACGAGTACGGGATCGAACACGATGTTCTGGCGAAGATGCCGGCCCTGGTCGATCTCGCTGACGAGTGCGTCGACGACCATCTGTCCCATGGCCTCGTAGGGCTGACGAAGGGTGGTCAGCGGAGGATCCGAGATCGAGCTGGTCATCGTGCCGTCGTACCCCACGACCGACACATCGCCCGGCACGTCGAGATCGAGGCGGCGGACAGCGGCGACGGCCCCGAGCGCCATCAGGTCGTTGCCACAGATCAACCCGGTGAAACCGCGTTTGACGAGCGACCGCCCCGAGGCAAGGCCACCCTCGAAGGTGAAGCTGGTGTGCACGACCGCCGACGCCGGGATCTCGAGGCCGGCCTGGGACATGGCTCGTTCGAAGCCGGCGATGAAACGGGTTGTGGGAACGTAGCGGTCGGTGCCCAGGACGCAGCCGATTCGAGTGTGTCCGAGCGAGATCAGGTGCGCCGCTGCCTGCTCGGCCGCAATGGATTCGTCGGCCCAGATGTGGGGCACGTCAAGAGACGTGTCGGCTCCGTTCACCAGCACGAACGGGATCTCGTTGGCCACCAGCTTCTGGTAGGTGGTGAGATCACCGCCGACCACGGAGTGTCGACCGGCGATGAAGATCAGACCGTCGACTCCGGCCGAAAGGAACTCTTCGACGTAGCGTTGCTCCTCTGCGAGGTTGTTGTGGGCCACGCCGATGGTCGCAATCAGCCCATGTCCGGTGAGGCGTTCCATCACTCGATGGGCCAATTCGGGAAACACCGGATTGACGAGTTCGCCGGTGATGATGCCGACGGTGCCACGAGAGCGTGGTCGAGTGGGATCGCTCGGACCGGGGAGTTCGTCGAACCCGAGATCGGCCAGCGCTGCAGTCACGCGTGCCTTGGTGGTGCTCGCGACGCCGGCGCGACCATTGAGTACGCGGCTCACGGTCGGCTCGCTCACACCTGCGAGTTTGGCGACGACTTTGAGTGGTGGACGAACCATCGCCGATCATCGTAGGACGAGAAGTCGGGACCTTCGACCTCTTTGCAGAAAGCATGTTGAAATTTCAGAAATTGGTGAATAGCTTCGAGCGTGGACCGTCGGTCCTCGTGCGGCAGCGACCTGCCGCCGCACTGTTCCTTTGGGGAGAAACCATGAACTCACGCTTCCGGCTCATTGCCGTGTTGCTCGCAGTCCTGGCCCTGTTCGCCGCCTCGTGCGGCAGCGACAGCGCCGGCGACACGAGTAGCGACGGCGACGCCACGACGACGACAGCTGATGCCGAGGAGGAGTCGACCACCACCGAAGCACCAGCCGAAGAAGAAGAGGTCACCGACGAGGAGACCACCGACGAGGAGGCCATCGTCCGCGCCGACGCCGACCTCGTGATCTGGGCCGACGACACTCGGGCACCAGTCATCACGCCGTTCGCCGACGCGTTCGCCGAGGAGAACGGTCTCACCGTCGCGGTCCAGGAAGTCCCGTTCGATCAGATCCGTGATCGGCTCGCCACCGCGGGTCCCGCCGGTGAAGGTCCCGACCTCATCATCGGTGCCCACGACTGGCTCGGCCAGCTCGTGACCTCCGGCCTCGTCGCCCCGGTCGACCTCGGTGCCGCAGCGTCGGACTTCAGTGACGTCGCCATCTCGGCCATGAGCTACGACGGGCAGCTGTACGGCGTGCCGTATGCGGTCGAGAACGTTGCGTTGATCCGCAACGCCGACCTGGTGCCCGAAGCACCGGCCACCTTCGAAGAGCTCGAGACCATCGCGTTGGGTCTCGTCGCCTCCGGTGAGGCCGATGTTCCGCTGGCCATCCAGCAGAGCCCCGGAGATCCGTATCACAACTTCCCGCTGTTCACCGGGGCCGGCGGCTACCTGTTCGGGACCAATGCCGACGGCAGCCTCAACCCCGAAGACCTCGGGCTCGCCTCCGAAGGCAGCCTCGCTGCTGCCGAGAAGTTCGGCGCTTGGACCGAGTCCGGTCTGATCTCGGGCGACGTCAGCTACGACATCATGATCGAGTCGTTCGGCACCGGCCGTGCGCCGTTCGCCATCACCGGTCCGTGGGCAGTTGCTCAGCCCGACAATGGCTTCAAGGCCATGGGTGTGAACTACGTCGTCGAACCGATCCCGTCGATCGACGGCGGCACCCCGGCGCCGTTCGTCGGTGTGCAAGGCTTCATGGTCTCTGCCCAGGCAGCCAATCCGCTGTTCGCACAGACGTTCATCGTCGACGTGATGGCAACCGAAGAGGCACAGACCGCACTGTTCGCCGCCGGAGGCCGTCCGCCGGCCCACAAGGCTGCGTTCGAGGCCGCAGCGAGCGATCCCGACATCCAGGGCTTCGGCCTCTCGGGTATCAACGGTCAGGCCCAGCCATCCATCCCCGAAATGGGATCGGTGTGGACCGCATGGACCGACGCCTACTCGCTCATCTTCACCGGTGGAGCCGAGCCTGCCGAGGCCTTCACCACCGCCAACGATCAGATCACGGCACTCATCGCCGAAGGCTGATCCTGTCGGATTCGCCATCAGGCGGAGCCATCGCGATACCGCCCCGGGTCAGTTCACTGACCCGGGGCGTCGTCCTTCGCCACGCACACGGTGACAGTGTGGGCAGCGTGACAGTGTGGGCACGGTGACATGTGGGCCGGGTCGACAACAGACAGACGAATCGATTCTCGTAGGGAAGGTCGCACGACATGAAGCACGGTGTTGATGTGAAGCGCGGTGGTTGACATGAAGCGTGGTGGTTGACATGAAGCGCAGTGCTTTCAGTCTCGGTCTCGTCTCGAAGCTCCTCTTTCTTTCGATCGTCAACGGCGGCGCGGTCTACGCGTTGCCGATTCTCATAGATCGCAGGGCGTGGACGCTCTTCGCCTTCCTCCTGACGAGCGTGATCGTCACCGATGTCGTCTATCTGGTACGTGGTCGCTGGGCCATCCCGCTCCGCTATCTGGTGCCCGGAACCTTCTTCCTGTTGATCTTCCAGGTCTACCCCGTCCTCTATTCGGGCTACATCTCGATGACCAACCTGGGAACGGGCAACGTGCTCGACAAGGAGAGCGCGACCGAGCAGCTCGTCCGATCCAGTATCTCGAGCAGTGTCGAGGGGGGCCGCTTCGAGGCCAAGCCTGTGCGTAACGGCGATGGCGACCTCGGCCTGTACCTCGTCGACGAAACGGGAAGCAGTTTTCTCGGCACACTCGACGGCCGATCCGAACTCGATCCATCGCAGATCGTCACCGAAGACGACAAGGTCGTCTCGGTCGACGGCTACCGCGTGCTGAAGCTGGGCGAGATCAGCGACATCCAAGCTGAGCTCACCGCACTCGAGGTGCCCGCCGACGACGGGATCATCCGCCTCCAGACGTTCTCTTCCGCCGCGTTGCAGGCCTACCGGCTCCAGTACGACGAGTCGGCCGACACGATCACCGACGTCGAGACCGGTGTGGTCTACCGGCCGATCGAAGGCCGGTACACCTCCGACGACGGGCAGAAGCTCACTCCCGGCTGGCAGGCGTTCGTCGGCGCCGACAACTACACGCGAGTACTCACCTCCGAGGCCATCCGGGGCCCGTTCCTTCGAGTCTTCGCCTGGAACTGGGCGTTCGCCGTGCTGTCGGTGCTGACCCAGTTCGCGCTCGGTCTGGGTCTCGCGCTGGCACTCAACTCCGAACGGCTGAAGGGGCAGCGAGTCTTCCGGTCGATCATGATCGTCCCGTACGCGCTCCCGAGCTTCATGACCGCGCTGATCTGGCAAGGAATGCTGAACAAGGACTTCGGGATCATCAACGAGATCCTCAGGGCCGATGTGCCGTGGTTGACCAACCCGTGGATGGCTCGACTGTCGATCATCTTGGCCAATCTCTGGCTCGGTTTCCCCTACATGTTCCTGGTCTCGACCGGTGCCCTCCAGTCGGTGCCCGGAGAGCTGTCCGAAGCGGCTGAGGTCGACGGTGCGTCGGGTATCCAGGCATTCCGGCGGATCACCTTCCCGCTGCTCATGGTGCCGTTGGCGCCACTGCTGATCGCCTCGTTCGCCTTCAACTTCAACAACTTCAACATCATCTATCTGCTGAATCGTGGCGGGCCGCCGATCGTCGGAGCCCAGACACCGGCCGGCCACACCGACATCCTGATCAGCTACACCTACCGACTCGCCTTCGAAAGCGGACGAGGCCAGGACCTCGGGTTGGCGTCGGCCATCTCGATCTTCATCTTCGCCATGGTGGTCTTGGTGTCGGCGATCAGCTTCCGTCAGACCAAGGCGCTGGAGGATTTGTCATGAGCGAACGGGAACCGATCACCGGTGGTGGGCCCTCAGGCCACCAATACTCACCTTCGGCGCTTGCTGCACGGGATCAGTACCTGAACGGGCACCTGACGTCGAAGCTCACACCGCGTCGCTGGTTCACCGAGCTCGGATGGCGCTACCTCGTGGGGCTCGTCGCGATCGGCTTTGCGCTGTTCCCAGCGGTCTACGCCGTGAGTTCGTCCTTCGACGGCACCGGTACGTTGACCGGGTCGGGCATCCTCCCGTCTCGTCCGACGTTCGACAACTATTCCGAGCTGTTCGACGGCTCGATTCCCTACCGGGCGTGGTTGACGAACTCGCTGCTGGTCTCGGCATCGGCCGCGATCTGTCAGACCTTTCTGTCGGCGATGGCGGCCTATGCCTTCAGTCGGATGCGGTTCCTCGGCCGGCGCACCGGCATGCTGACCGTGCTACTGGTCCAGATGTTCCCCCAGGCACTTGCCTTCACGGCGATCTTCGTGATGGTCACCGACCTGAACGAGGCGGTTCCGTTCATCTCGCTCGGTTCCCGGCTCACACTGTTCCTGATCTACCTCGGCGGTGCGCTCGGCGTGAACACCTGGCTGATGAAGGGCTACTTCGACACCATTCCACGCAGTCTCGACGAGTCGGCCCTGATCGACGGCGCGAGCCATGTGCAGATCTTCTTCCGCATCATTCTTCCTCTCGCCGCCCCGGTCCTGGCGGTCGTGACCCTGCTGTCGTTCGTGTTCTTGTTCAACGAGTTCCTCGTCAGCCTGGTCGTGTTGGGCCAAGGCGACAGCGAGAACTTCACGCTCCCTGTTGGACTGTTCCGTTTCGTCGATGGTCGTGGCAGCCGTTGGGGAGCGTTCACCGCCGGCGCCGTCCTCGCATCGATTCCGGTCGTCCTTCTCTTCCAGTTCCTCCAGCGCTACATCGTGAGCGGGCTCACCGCCGGTGCCACGAAGGGCTGATGGTTTCGACGTGTCGCTGCTCGATCTCCCACACCACGACCCCTCGATCCGCCACGTCTCCAATCCCACACCGCTGCCGGGTGAGGTGGTGGAGGTGTCGGTCGACGTGCCGACGTCGTCGGGGTTCGACCGTTGGCTGCTCCGCACTCCCGAAGACGGCGAGGTGCGCTGGATCGAGCCGACCGCTGTCGAGCCGATCCCCAACGGGTCGCGTTGGCGATTCGCGCTGCCGTGTGCAAACGCGGTCGTGTCCTATCGCTTCTGGTGCCGCGGCACGAAGGGGGCACAGTGGTTGAACGGCACCGGACTCGTCGACTTCGATCCACTCGACCACCACGACTTTCGGTTGATCACCACCGGTGCGACCCCGCCGTGGGTCTCGAAGACGGTCTGGTACCAGATCTTCCCCGATCGATTCGCCACGTCGGGGCGACACTCGGCGGATCTTCCGTCGTGGGCCCGACGGGCTGACTGGGGCGAGCCGGTGGCATCCGGGCCCGACGCCATGACCCAGTTGTACTGCGGCGATCTGGACGGCATTGCCGAGCATCTCGATCATCTGGTCGACCTGGGGATCGGTGGCGTCTACCTCAACCCGGTGTTCCCTGCACGCTCCAACCACCGCTACGACGCAACGTCCTTCGATACCGTCGATCCGCTGCTCGGCGGAGACGAAGCGCTCGTTCGCCTCCGCAACGCGTGCGATGAACGCGGCCTGCGACTGATGACCGACCTCACGCTGAACCACACCGGTGATGCGCACGAGTGGTTCGTCGCCGCCCAAGCCGATGCCTCGAGCACCGAAGCCGGCTTCTACTACTTCACCGAGCACCCCGATGAGTACGAGTCGTGGATCGGCATCAAGAGCCTCCCCAAACTCGACCACGCGTCGGCCGAGCTACGGCGCCGGTTCTACGACGGGCCGGACTCGATCGTCGGGCGATATCTGAGACCACCGTTCGACCTTGCGGGATGGCGAATCGACGTCGCCAACATGACCGGCCGCTACGGCCTGGTCGACCACAACGCCATGGTGCGCCAGACCACACGAGCCACGGTCGATTCGATCGATCCCGACAAGTGGCTGGTTGCCGAACACTTCTTCGATGCTTCGGGAGACGCAGTTGGCGATGGCTGGCACGGTGTCATGAACTACGCCGGCGTCGCTCGACCTCTGGTCAGTTGGCTCGGCGAGTTCTCCACGCTGGCCGCGATGATGCCGGGCCCCGGCCAGGACCAACGCGACGGTGTGGCCGTCGCCCGTGCCATCGACGACGTGCGTGCGTCGATGCCGTGGCAGGTCGTCGTCGGTTCCATGGCGCTGCTCGGTTCGCACGACACCGCACGATGGCAGACCATGGCCCGCTCGCCCGAGCTGGCTCGCGTCGGTTTCGGGTTCCTGATGACGCTCCCGGGTTCACCGTGCTTTCTGTACGGCGACGAGATCGGCCTCGAGGGCGATTCGTCGGAGAGGGCCCGGCGAACCATGCCTTGGGCCGAAGACGAGTGGGACCTCGATCTGCTCGACTTCTACCGGAGACTCGTCCGATTCCGTTCATCGTCGGACGCGCTGGCCGACGGCGGTTTCCGCTGGGTCGAGCGCAGTCCTGACGCGTTGAGCTTCCTGCGCGAGAGCAACGAGGAGCGACTCCTCATCCGTGTGACGCGTACTGCCGCCGAGTCGTTGGACCTTTCGCTCTCGTCGCTGGCCACCGACGAACTGGTTCCCCTCTTCGGCGAGGCTGTGGTGGCCATCGATGCCGATGCCGATGCCGATCGCGTCGTGATCGGAGCGAGCGGGCCATCGTTCTCGGTTTGGCGCCTCTCGCCGTGACGCCTCGTCCGGCCGGTGTCGCGCTGCTGGCACTGCTGCTCGGCACGGCCGCGTGCACCTCGGGCAGCGGCAACGATGCCGGCGGGCCGAGTCCGACCGCTGTCGTGACGACCCCGACGTCGGTCGAATCGTCAGCTGACGTCGAACTCGATCCCGAGTCGCTCCAGGCCGGCCCGGTGGCAGAGGTGGTTCGTTCGCCACTGGCGGACGAGTCCATCTACTTCGTGATGACCGACCGCTTCGCGAACGGCGACTCCGACAACGACCGGGCAGGCAGTGGCGCCGACAGCGCGCTCGAACATGGCTTCCTGCCGACAGATGCCGGCTACTACCACGGTGGCGATCTCACGGGATTGACCGAGTCGTTGCCGTACCTGGTCGACCTCGGCATCGGCGCCATCTGGATCACCCCTCCGTTCACGAATCGGGTGGTGCAGGGTGATGGCACGATCGAGGGATCCTCGGCCGGCTACCACGGCTACTGGCAGATCGACTGGTCGCGGGTGGATCCCCATCTTGGATCCGACGCCGACATGCAGCGGTTCATCGAGGCCGCCCACGGTGCCGGGATCCTCGTCTACTTCGACATCGTGCTGAACCACACGGGTGATGTGATCTCGCTCCGAGACCGAGACGGGCAGGCGACGACACCGGTCTACATCTCCAAGAAGCAGTACCCCTATCTCGATGGAGCCGGCTCGCCATTCGACGATGCCGAGGTGGCCGGCAGCAATGGATTCCCCGACCTCGACGCCGACGTGACGTTTCCCTACCTGCCCCGCTTCGAATCGGAATCCGATGCCGTCGTCAAATGGCCTGACTGGCTGAATGATCCGACGAACTATCACAACCGGGGTGACTCGCTCTTCACGGGCGAGAACTCCCTGTACGGCGACTTCTACGGTCTTGACGACCTCTTCACCGAGCGTCCGGAGGTGGTGCAGGGAATGATCGAACTGCACACCGACATCGTCGATCGCTATGCGATCGATGGTTTTCGGATCGACACGGTCAAACACGTGAACGACGAGTTCTGGGCAGCCTTCGTGCCGGCGCTTCGTGAAGCGGCGTCGGAACGCGGACGGCCTGACTTCCGCATCTTCGGCGAGGTGTTCTCCGAAGATCCGATTCTGAACTCGGCGTACAGCACCCGGTGGGGGATGGGCGGCACGCTCGACTTCGTGTTTGCCGGTGGGCTCAGGGATTACGTTGCCCGCAAGGGCGACGCCGCCGTCTTGGCGCAGGTCTTCGATGCCGATGACTGGTACCTCGATCTCGACTCGAACGCCTCGATGCTCGTGACGTTCTTCGGCAATCACGACATGGGTCGGATGGGTCGGATGATCGTCGATGTCGAGGGCGAGCCGTCAGATGCAAACGACCGTGCGCTGCTCGCCGACATGCGACTCGGGTTCGACCTCCTGTTCCTCAGCCGAGGCACACCGACGGTCTACTACGGCGACGAACAGGGATTCGTCGGTGCCGGCCGGGATCAACAGGCCCGTCAATCGATGTTCCCATCGGTGACACCCGACTACATCGAAACGGGTGCGTCCGGAGTGGCGACGATCGGCAGCACTGCCACCGCCGCCGACGACAACTTCGATCCCTCGCATCCGCTGTATCGATGGGTGGCCGATCTCAACCGCCTGCGCGCTGATCATCCTGCCCTCGCAACCGGCTCCCAGACGATTCTGGCGACGAAGGGACCGGTGATCGCGTTCTCGAGGATCGATCCAGACGAGCGAATCGAGTACCTGGTCCTGGCCAACAACGCCGACACGCCGATCGTGATCGAGGTCCCTTCGCTGAGTGGCGAGACCGACTTCCTCCCGATCTGGGGAGATGTCCCCTCGACGAGCATGTTCCGGTCGTCGGTCGACGGGTTGGTCGTCGTGGAGGCACCTGGCCGGTCGGTCCTGGTCCTCCGAGCCGAGGACGCCATCGCGATCCCAGAAGAGCCTGCGACCATCGACGTGGTTCGCCCTGCCGAGGGCGGA
>RCMY010002606.1_pt1 | contig 16263 bp, 10 predicted proteins | sample 2041341 | NCBI WGS metagenome assembly RCMY01 (sample SAMN09708234, study PRJNA481090) | Marine sediment metagenome, whole genome shotgun sequencing project. | reverse complement strand
GACATCTTGATGATCGGCGAGGCGATGATGAAGGAGACGGCAGCAGCAATGACGATGCTCAGGATGACTGAGAGGGTCGAACCCTTCGGCGCCATGGCCAGATAGGAAATGAGGCTGCCCGGGGCCGGCGGACCCGAAAGACCGAGGTCGAAAATCATGTTGTAGAACAGGGCTGCGACACTGCCGCTGATGGTTGCCAGCAGGAGAGCCGGGTTCATGAGGATGTAGGGGAAGGAAATTTCGTGGATACCGCCGAGAAGGTGGATGATCAGGGCGCCGGGAGCGGACTGACGGGTCATGGTGTCTTTCGAGAAGAGCCAGTAAGCCAGGAGAACGCCTGTGCCGGGGCCGGGATTGGTTTCAATCATATAGAAGATGGACTTGCCCGTTTCGGCGACTTGTTCGGCGCCGAGGGGAGTGAAGATGCCGTGGTTGATGGCGTTGTTCAAGAAGAGGACTTTAGCCGGTTCTACGAAGACACCGATGAGCGGGAAGATACCGGCCTGGAGCAGGATCTGGACGCCGGCCGTCAGGAAGGACAAGATGATGCCCATGACCGGGCCGATGAGGTAGAAGCCGAGGATGGCCATGACCATGCCCAGGATGCCGACGGAGAAGTTGTTGATGAGCATTTCGAAGCCCGGCTTGATGCGGCTGTCGACAGCGGCGTCAAATTTCTTGATGACCAGGCCGGCCAGGGGCCCCATGACCATGGCACCCATGAACATGGTGTAGGTCGTGCCGCAGATGACGCCGACTGTGGCAATGGCACCCATGATGGCGCCGCGCAGGCCGCCGACGATTTTGCCGCCCTGGAAGGCGATGAGCAGGGGCAGGACGTAGGTCAGGAAAGGTCCGACCATTTTTGCCAGCTGTTCGTTAGGCAGCCAGCCGCTGGGGATGAATAAGGCCGTAATCAGGCCCCAGGCGATGAAGGCACCGATGTTTGGCATGACCATACCGCTGAGGAAACGGCCGAAGGATTGGACTTTTGCTTTCATGATGATTCCTCCTAAAATCTTTGGAATGAATACGTGGGACACGAGCAGTACCTGACACTCCGGATTGCACTGCGCTGCTCTCTTGATGGCTACAGTATAACTTGTGTACATATCAAAAGCAATTAAAAGTAATTTAACTTTGTCCTTTTGGAAGATGACAGGACTTGGGAAATGAGGTTTTTACAGGCTTTATCCCTACTGGCAATAACACGGTTTGTGGTATAATGAAGATGAAAAATCATGAAAAGAAGGTGTTGACATGGGGGCAAAAGCCGTGATCATCGATCACGAACCGCTAATGGCGGCGCAGTTGAAGAAGCTGTTACAGCGTGGGGATCAGTCTATCGAGGTAAAATCAATATGTTATGAAGGAGAACAAGCCATGGCTTGTCTGGCGGCTCATCAGCCGGATATCGTCTTTCTGACGCTGGAAATGCCGCGGGTCAGCGGCATGACCATTGCCAGACAGATTGAAGCGGCCAAAGGCCCTCATCCAGCCGTCGTCTTCGTCACGGGCAAGCGCGATTTTATTTCCCAAGCGCTGCGGCTCAATGTCCTCGATTATCTGGTCAAACCGGTTACAGAGGAGGAAGTGCGGCGGGTCGTCGAGAAATTCCGCGCTGTCTATATAAAAAAAGAAGCTCCTTTGCAGGAAGGAGCTTCCGAAACAGCTGTTGACAGCAGCCGACCCAGTTATGCCCGGCGTTTTTCCGTCGATGAAGGCGACAAGATCAAACTCATTTCGACGGAAGATATCCGCCTGGTCTATGCAGAGAAACGAAAAGTTTTTCTCGTTACCTTGTCGGGCAAGACGTATCCCAGCCATCTTAGTCTGGTCCAGTTTGAAAAGCGTCTGCCTGAAGAGGTGTTCTTTCGCTGTCACCGCAATTATATCGTCAACATCGATGAGGTTCAGCAAATCGAACCGTGGTTCAACCATCAATACGTCCTCATCCTGAAAGGGATGGAAGACCAGCCCGTGCCCATCGGCCGATCGTATGTCAAGAAGCTCCGGCAGTATGTCGACTTATAGGCCCAGGGCGGACTCGAAATAGGCCTTGAGAATCCGCTGCAAGTGGCAGCGGATTTTTTCTGGGTCGTGGCCGAGGATGGCCTGGTAAAATGCGTCATCGCTGACCAGGGAACTGCTGATGAAGCCCAGTACGTCCGTATGGACCTGGCGGTATTCGTCTTCGGGCATGATGAGCAGCAGCACTGTCGCGATGCCTTTGAAGTAGTCATCCTTAAAGGCCGGACCGTCGGGAACACAGGTATAGAAGCGGGATTGGTGGACAGTCTGGGTGCGGCAGTGGAGCAGGGCAAAGCCCTGGTCAGGAAAAATCTGGCTGTTCAGCCGTTCGCGGCGGATGATGGCGTCGAATAAGAGGGCTGTATCGTCTTCGTTCTCCGTGACTGCACTGGCTAAGGTATGGACGACTTGGGCAAATGTAGCCTGTGCCGGGACGGTGAATTGCTGATAATGGCGCAGGAGGTCGGCCATTTCCCGGGCCAGAAGGTGCGTCCGGTCCAGGGCTGATAAAAAGGTATCTCCTGAAGGCGTGACCAGGCCGGGGTCTTTCCGGATATGGAAATAAGTATCGATTTTTCCCAGAATATGCTGAAGTTCGGATCCCGTAATGAGGGGCGATGTGCGCAGGACGTCGGCTCCAGGAATCTGGAGGGGCAGGGTGCTGACGAAAAAGTCGGTCTGGTTCAATACGCTTTCTGTCAGGTCGTCTTTACCATACGTATGGAGCTCGACATGGCTAGGAAGTTTGTTCTGCAGGCGCGTCATCATCAGGCGGGCCAGGCCGAAGCCGCTGGCGCAGACGATGCCGATGATGACTTTGCGGGTAAAGACTTTCTTGCCTTTGAGGCGCTCCAGGGCTGCGCCGAAATGGATAGTCAAATAGCCTATTTCTTCTTCGGAAACCGTTGTATCCAAGGCCTCTGCCAAGATGGTGGCAGCGCGGCGGGATTTTTGGAAAACCGAGGCATATTCCTGTCTGATATCGTCCAGCAGGGGATTGATGATATTCAGATGGTGTTTCAAGCGCACGATAGTCGGCTGTAAATGGACGAACAGGCCGCGGATGAATTCATCATCACAGCGCAAATCATAGGCATACTGCGGGTCGAAGGCTTCAATCATCTTATCGATGATGACGAGAAGGGCTGGTTCGTCCAGTCCGTCCGGACCCTGCCAGGGACTGCCGTTATAGCGGATTTTGGCGCCCTTGATGTGCAGGAGCAGATAGGATATTTCGATGGATGGCATGGGCAGCTGAAATTCCTCTTCCATGCCTTTCAAGATACGTCGTGCCAAGGTACTGTCTTCATCATCCGGGATGGCTGGCGGGACAGCAGGTTCTTCCTGCAATTGTCCGCTGGCCACGCGTTCGATGGCGATGGCAATATGGATGACCAGACCGATTTTGGCGGCATCTGTGAAGTGGGCGATTTTTTCTTCGTGAAGTTTCTGGAGAACCGTATAGACTCGCTGAATCGTATGGCTGTTGAGCAATTTATAGATGCCTTTATCCGTCACATTCATGACGGCCTTGGTCAAGGCTTCCTGGCCATCATGGAGGTCTTTGAAATCTTCGGCAGACGTCGTTTCGCTGATGAAGCGGCGCATGGCTTCGCGGTAGTCTTTTTCACTGCCCGTAAGGACGACGCCATAGCCTTGCTTCTTCAAAACGGATAAATTATTTTTTTGCAGCCATGGGGCCAGTGCTTCCAGGTCTGAAGCAGCTGTGGCTTCACTGACACCGAGGAGCTGGCTGTAATAGAAGAGTTTCTTCGGTGTCCGGTCGCGCAGGATTTCAAAGAGCAAGTAACGGCGGCGATTCTGCTTATCGGTAAAGTCCATAGCCGATGCCGTTTGCAGGGAAGCGGCCAGTCGTTCTTTTTCTTTCTCAGGCCCGATGAGCATGAGGCCGGCCTTTTTCTTGCGCTGTAATTGCAGGCCATAAGAAGCCAGTGCGCCTGTTGTCCCGTCGAGTTCACGCTGGACCGTCCGCTTGCTGATACCCAGGTCATCGGCCAGGGTTTGCTCCGATACAAAGTCCGTTTCCGATAGCAGGCGCTGTAAAATCTGTTGCATACGAGGTGTAAAATCCATGCTATCACCTCCGTCAGCCATGGTATTCCTGTATGTCTTTGCTTTACAGTATAGCTCAGGCTGTGGAAGGCTGCAATTTAAAGTATTTTAATTTTGTCGTCATAAAAAGTGACAGCATTTTTAGAATGCATCGATTGCAGGATGAGGGAGAAAAAATGCCTCATTGTTATAGAATAATGACAGGCCATATGATATAATTTTAAATAAGGCCTTGTAAAGAATCAGAAACAATCGTGTAAATTTTGATAAAGGCTTATTCCTATCTTTTATTTAAGGAGATCGATGACTATGGCATTTCACTTAAAGCCCAAGGAAGAAAAGTTTTTTTCCCTATTGGACCAACATGCGACATTGAGCTATGAAGCGGCTGAGTTACTGAGCCAGGCTATTAACGGTGAAGTCGCGAAAGAAACGGCATTAGAAAAAATCGACGCTCTGGCCGACCAGGCCGATGCGCTGGTCATGGAAACGATGAAGCGCCTCCAGAAGACCTTCATTACGCCTATGGACCGTGAAGATATCCAGCAGCTGATCGATCAGCTCGATGCAGCTGTCGACAACATCAGTGAAATCATGGATAAAATGTGTATGTACCAAGTCGGCGAAGCTACGGATGGCGCTAAGCAGATGGCGACCATTACGGCGAAAGCCATGAAAGAGATCCGCAAATCCATCGGCTACATGAAGGACCTCAAGAAGAATTACCTCAAAGTCGAAGCGCGGAGCAAGAAAGTCTTGAAATTGGAACAGGACTGCGATGATTTGTACCATGAAGAAATGGCGAACTTGTTCAAGAACTGCAAGGACCCCATTGAAATCATCAAGTGGAAGGAAATCCTCCAGTCTGTCGAAGACGTCACCGATGATTGTGAAGATTTAGTCGTTACGTTCAGAAGGGTTGTATTGAAGTATGCCTGAGCATTGGTTAATTTGGGCCATCGTTTTGTTGGCCGTTCTCTTTGATTATATTAATGGCTTCCACGATACGGCCAATGCCATCGCGACGGGCGTATCGACGCGGGCCATTACACCGCGCCACGCCATCATGATGGCAGCGTGCCTCAATTTCGCCGGGGCCATGATCAGCACCGGCGTCGCTAAGACCATTGGCGGCGACCTGGTCCTCAATCCGGCTGAAATCAGCTTGGAAGTCATCGTAGCCGCCCTCATCGGCTCGATTATCTGGAATGTCCTTACCTGGTATTACCGCATACCGAGCAGTTCGTCCCATTCCCTGATCGGTGGTGTCATCGGCGCCGTCTGCATCAGCGTCGGACCGGCAGCCCTCGATATGGGCGGTATCGGCAAAATCATCTTGTCTCTGATCCTGTCGCCTGTCGTCGCCTTGGCTACCGGGTATTTCGTCATGATCGGTATCCTCTGGATTGTCCGCAAGTATTCGCCGCTGGCCCTGAACCGGCAGTTCCGCAAGATGCAGCTCTTGTCGGCCAGCCTGATGGCTTTTTCTCACGGTTCCAATGATGCCCAGAAGGCCATGGGGATCATCGCCCTGGCTCTCTTGTCCGGCGGTTATATTGAAACTATGGAAATCCCGATTTGGGTCAAGATGGCCTGCGCTACGTCCATGGCTTTAGGGACTTCGGCCGGCGGCTGGCGTATCATCTCTACGATGGGGACGAAGATCTTCAAGATGGAATCGATCAATGGCTTTGCGGCGGATTTGAACTCGTCTATCGTCATCTTTTCGGCGACTTTCCTCCATCTGCCCGTCAGTACGACCCACGTCGTATCGGGCTCCATCATGGGCATCGGTTCAGCCGAACGCGTCCGCGCCGTCCATTGGGGCGTCGCCCGCAGTATGCTCGTCGCCTGGGTCGTCACCATCCCCATCAGTGCCCTTATGTCGGCAATCATTTTCAAAATTATCGATTTTCTTTAAGACTATGTTTGAGGTTTAGTGTGTGAAACTAACCACTAACCACTAACTACTAACCACTAAAAAAGCGCTGTCTTCATGGGACAGCGCTTTTTTCTTTTGAGGATGTCTACCCCAAAGTATATTATAGATGTACTTTGGGGCGCTGGAGTTACAGAATTAAAACTATACTTTTTTTGTCTTTTATTGTATAATACTAAATATAGACAACAAGGGGGTAGAAATATGAGATTGAATCAGGCTACGGACTATGCCTTCCGCATGGTCCTCTATTTGGCGTCTCTCCCGGAAGGCACGAAGATTACCGGCGCGGCGCTGGCTGAAAAACAGAATATACCGGAACGTTTTTTATTGAAAATCATGCGCAGTCTCACCAAGGCTGGCATCATGAAGTCTTACCGCGGTGTCGAAGGCGGCTTCGCCCTGCAGCGGGCTCCCAAGGATATCACCCTCTTTGACATCATCGATGCCGTCGAAGGGCAGACGGAACTGCAGCGCTGTCTCCATGATATCGGCTCGTGCAGCCGCGGCTGCAGCGGCATGTGCTCTATTTATGCCGCTTTTGCCGACATCCAGCGCGACCTGGCGGCCCGCCTGAAGTCCATCAACTTCGAGACACTGGCCAAACAGGAAGCCAATCTGCGCATGGTCCATGAAGCAGAAGCGCAGCTGACGGCCAAAAAAGAAGCGGCAGAAAAGTGAGCTTGTAGTACGGAGTTTGTAGAAGAGGGCTTTAAATTTAAAACCCTCCGCTAACCACTAGCCACTAAAAAGGGCTTGTCACCGACGACAAGCCCTTTTTTTTATGCCCAAAATATTGTAAAATAAGGATACCCATTTTATTTTTATTCTCGTTGTGTGGAGTGAAGCCCTATGTACCTACCCCTTCAAGGTTTCATCAGCAGCTTCCGGCTGCTCGATATATTGGATATCCTGCTCGTCGCTTTTGTCCTCTATAAATTATTCATCCTCATCCGCAATACCCGGGCCGTGGCCCTGATCAAGGGCCTGCTGGTCCTGGGCGTGGTCACTGTCGTCAGCAAGGTCCTCGACCTGCACGTCATCAACTGGATGCTGCAGCAGGGGATGACGGTCATTCTCGTCGCCCTGCCTGTCGTCTTCCAGCCGGAATTGCGGCGGGCCCTGGAACAAATCGGCCGGGGCCGTTTCTTTCGTTCCGGCCAGGTCATCAGCATGGAAGAACTGGAACGGCTCATCGATGAAATCGTGGCTATCAGTGAATCCCTGTCAAAGACCCATACAGGAGCGCTCATCGTCTTTGAACGCGAAGTAGGCCTTAACGACTACATCGATACAGGCATCGCCATCGACGGCCTGGTGTCGCGGGAACTGTTGGGGAATATCTTCATTCCCAATACGCCCCTTCACGATGGCGCCGTCATCATCCGGGAAAACCGGATCATGGCTGCCGGCTGTCTGCTGCCGTTGACGTCGGACCGGTCGCTGTCGACGGAATTAGGGACGCGTCATCGGGCGGCTATCGGCATCAGTGAACTGGCCGATGCCGTCGTCGTCGTCGTCAGCGAAGAAACGGGCTCCATTTCTTATACCTATGGCGGTCATATTTATCGTCACCTCGACGGCAATGCCCTGCGCAATGTCCTGAAGACGTTCTTGAACAGGACGCCTCAGGGCCTGGCCAATATTTTTAAATGGAGGCCTTAGCTTATGAACAAGATTGATAAAAAATGGCAGCTCAAAATAATTTGCCTCCTCTTGGCTATCGTCTTGTGGTTCGTCATCATCAACGAACAGAATCCCCTCAGTGAAGGCAGTTATACCGTACCGATCACTGTAGAGAACCTCGACTCCCAGTATATTACGTCCAACGTGCCCAAGACGGTCTATGTCCGCCTGTCGGGACCGCGCAATACGATCATCAACGTCGGCCCGTCGGATATCAAGGCCTATATCGATTTGTCCAATGTCCAGGAAGGGGAAGTGGAAGTACCGGTCCACGTCGAAATACCCGGTGGGACGGAGCTGAAGAAACAGAGCATGACGTCAACGAAAATCACAGTCGATGTCTATACAGTCAAAGAATTTAAATTGACGCCCCATGTCGTCGGCAAGTTGGACGATAAGGATTTCATCAGCGATCTGAAAATCGTACCGGAAAAAGTCGTCGTCAGCGGGGCGCGCCGCCTCATCCAGCACGTCAACCAGGCTGTCGTCGATATCCCTGTCAATCAGCGCAATGGCGACTTTGCGATTATGGCGCCGATTCACTTGTACCAGGCCGATGGGACGCCGGTAGAAGGGCTGGAAATGACTCCCTGGCAGAGCAATGTCAAAGTGACCATAGCCCACAATGCGATTACCAAGACCGTTCCCTTGAACTTGAACGTCCAGGGGGAAACGGCGTGGAAGACCGTTTCCGTCCAGCCGACGGCTGTCGTCGTCAAAGGGGAAGCGGATACGCTGAAGAATATCGATACCATCGACTTGCCAGATATCGATATCGAGAATATGACGGAAGAAAAGACGTGGAAAGTCCTCATTCCGCCGATAGATGGCGTCGTCATGGACCCTGATGAAGTCGACGCTACACTGAGTATCAAGAAAGAAGAGTAGGAAGGGAGATCATTGTGCTTAGAGTATTGAATATCCGTACGGCTGTCCCTATGCAGAAGCCTTTGGCAGCTTTAGTGGCTAAAAAGCTTCGATGCAGCCGCAGCGATATTTCCGGCCTTACCATTGTCCGCCGGTCCATTGATGCCCGGCGGAAGCCGCGGATTTATTTCGTCTTCACTGTCGACGTTTCTTTTGCCGACGAAGACCGGGTGTGGAAACGCTGCTGGGATAATAAGGATGTCCGTCGTCTGACCGAGACGCCAGCGCCGGAAATCCATCCTGGTACACAGCCGATGGCGCACCGGCCTATCGTCATCGGGACCGGCCCGTCCGGCCTGGCAGCTGCCTTGGCCCTGGCGGAACACGGCTACGCGCCTATCGTCTTTGAACGGGGCTGCGATGTCGATACCCGGACGAAAGATGTAGAAACTTTTTGGCGTGGCGGTCCTTTCAAGGCCTCGTCGAATGTCCAGTTCGGCGAAGGTGGGGCCGGGACCTTTTCGGATGGCAAATTGACGACCCGCGTCAATCATCCGCTGCTGCGGCGCATCTTGCAGACTTTTGTCGATGCCGGCGCACCGGAGGATATCCTGTATGCCTATAATCCCCATGTCGGGACCGATGTCCTGCGCCGCGTAGTCAAGAATATGCGTCATACCATCGAAGCCCGGGGCGGGGAAGTCCATTTTTCCAGCTGCGTCACGGCTATCCATCGCGACGATGAAGGCCGCATTACTTCTGTGACCGTCAATGACAGCGATGAATATCCGGCCGAGCTGGTCGTCATGGGTATCGGCCATAGTGCCCGCGATACGTATTACATGCTCCACGACCAGGGCGTTACCCTGGAAAAGAAGCCCTTTGCCGTCGGCGTACGTATCGAACATTCCCAGGATGTCATCGACCGGGCCCAGTATGGCTGCCCGGCAGCCGACCTCGGCCTGGAACCGGCCGATTACGCCCTGGTCTACCACAGTCCGGAAGGGCGGTCGTGCTATTCTTTCTGCATGTGTCCCGGTGGTGTCGTCGTCGGGGCGGCTTCGGAAGAAGGGCGGGTCGTCACCAATGGCATGAGCCTGTACCGACGTGACAGCGGCATCGCCAACAGTGCTGTCGTCGTCAACGTCACAGCCGACGACATGGGCGGCGACAGCCCCCTGGCGGGGATCGAATTCCAGCGCCGCTATGAAGCCCTGGCCTATCAGGCCGGCGGTAGCAATTATCACGCGCCGGCTCAGACCGTCGGGGCTTTCCTCAGCCGTCCTGGAGCACCGCAGGAAGGGCCCATCCATTCCTATCGTCCCGGCGTGACCTGGACGGACCTGCATGAGGTCCTGCCAGGTTTCGTTACGACGACACTGGAACAGGCCCTGCCTTATTTTGGGCGGCGGATTCACGGTTTTGACGATGACGATGTCGTCATGACCGGCGTCGAAACCCGGACCAGCGCCCCGGTACGCATTGTCCGCGGCGAAGACCGCATGGCCCTGGGGGCGGCAGGCCTTTATCCCATCGGGGAAGGGGCTGGCTATGCCGGCGGCATTATGAGCGCTTTTTTGGATGGCCTGGAAACGGCGATTGAAATCATCCGTAAATATCAACCTTTGGAGGTAAAGTAAATGGCTAGATTGTTTGGAACTGATGGAGTACGAGGTATTGCCAATGATTCGCTGACACCGGAATTGGCATATCATTTGGGCAGAGCAGCTGCCTATATTTTTGGGCAGAACAAAGAACACCCGACCTTTCTCATCGGCCGGGATACCCGCCGTTCCGGCACTATGCTGGCAGATATCCTGGCCGCCGGTATCGCTTCGGCTGGTGGTGACTGCTACATGGTAGGCGTCATTCCGACTCCGGCCATTGCCTACTTGACGCGGACTCATCATATGGATGCCGGCGTCATGATTTCGGCGTCGCATAATCCCTTTGAATACAACGGTATCAAGTTCTTCGACGGCTTTGGCTATAAGCTGCCTGACGAAACGGAAGACAAAATCGAAGAATGTATGCTCAAAGATGAACGGGCTGCCCTTCAGAGCCGTCCGACCGGGGCCGCTATCGGCACGATTTCGACGTGGACCGATTTACAGCAGGAATATGCCGATTTCATCTGCAAATCGACGGATGTCGATTTGTCGGGCCTGAAAGTCGTCCATGACGGGGCCAATGGTTCCGCTTCGGTCTTGGGGCCGGAAATCCTCAAACGCCTGGGTGCCGAAGTCATTGCCATCCATCATGAACCGAACGGCATCAACATCAATGACAACTGCGGCTCTACCCATTTGGAAAGCTTAAAGGAAACGGTTCTCAAGTATGGGGCCGACGTAGGGATTGCCAACGACGGCGATGCCGACCGCTGCCTGGCTGTCGATGAAAAGGGCCAGGAAATGGATGGCGACCAGATCATGCTCCTCTGCGCCATGAAATTGAAGGCCGAAGGCCGGCTCAAACAGAATACCGTCGTCGGTACGGTCATGAGCAATATCGGTTTCCACAAAGCCCTGAAGGAAATGGGCTGCCAGACGGAAATTACGGCTGTCGGCGACCGCTATGTCCTGGAAAAGATGCGCAAAGACGGCTATTCCCTCGGCGGCGAACAGTCGGGCCATATCATCTTCCTCGACTACAATACGACTGGTGACGGCCTGCTCACGGCGGTCCAGCTGCTGAGCATCATGAAACAGCAGCAGAAGCCCTTGTCGGAACTGGCCGGATTGATGACGCGCTATCCGCAGATTTTGAAAAATGTTCGCGTTCAGACGAAATCGGGATGGGAAGACAATAACCTCATCATGGCCGCCATCTCGGCTGGCGAAGAAGAGTTGGGCGATGAAGGCCGCATCCTCGTCCGCCCGTCGGGCACAGAACCCTTGATCCGTGTCATGGCAGAAGGACCGGACCTGGAACAGCTCGAACGCATCGTCGATGACATCGCCGTCGTCGTCGAACACGAAATGGGCCCGTCTAAGTAGGTATTGACAAAACCTTGCAAATATATTAAAGTGTGGGAATGGAGTTCCTGGAACTCTTTCCTGCACTTTTTTATGCAGGCGTCTGGAAATCCTTGACGATATAATGGATAGCGCTAGTGCCTGATGGATTCAGGCAGACGAGGTAGAGAAGTATCGAAATAGTCAGCGGATGTCTCTCGGCAGCTTCAGCCGTTATATGGCGGAAAAACACGATGGTAACGTCGTCGACAAGTTCGTCATAAGAAGGAACATTTTCATATCAGGAGGATATAACTATGTGTGGTATTGTAGGTTACATCGGAGACAGAGAAGCAGCAGATTTTTTGATGGATGGACTGGCCAAGCTGGAATATCGTGGTTATGACTCGGCCGGTATCGCCGTCTACAACGACGGCGCCATCGCTGTCCGCAAAAAAGCAGGCCGTCTGGTCAATCTGGCTGAAGAAGTCAAGGCTCACCCCGTCGTAGGGACGCTGGGCATCGGTCATACCCGCTGGGCGACACACGGCGGCCCGTCGGACGTCAATGCCCATCCCCATACGGATGAAAAGGGGAACTTCGCCATCGTCCACAACGGTATCATCGAAAACTACATGGAATTGAAGGAAGAACTCCTCAAAAAAGGGTATCACTTCAAGTCGGAAACGGATACGGAAGTCGTCGCGCACCTCTGCGCCGACATGTACGACGGAGATTTCACCAGCACCGTCCGCAAGGTCCTGGCCCGTCTGCGCGGTTCCTATTCGTTGGTCTTCATGTGCAAGTTTGAACCGGATAAGATCATTTGCAGCAAGAAAGACAATCCCCTCATCGTCGGCCTCGGCCAGGGGGAAAATTACATCGCTTCGGATATTCCGGCCATCCTCAGCTACACCCGCAAGACGTACATCATGAACGATGGGGAAATCGCCATCGTCATGAAGGATAATGTCTGGGTCACGGACCTCGAAGGCAAGCCCATTTCCAAGAAGGTCTTTGAAGTCAACTGGGATGCTGAAGCAGCTGAAAAGGGCGGCTTTGAACACTTCATGCTCAAGGAAATCTACGAACAGCCGAAGGCTATCAAAGATACCATGAGCTGCCGCATCACCAAAGATGGCAAGCACGTCCATTTTGAGGAATTGAACTGGACGCCGGAAGACGTCAAATCAATCGGCAAGATTTTGATTACTGCCTGCGGTACGGCCTACCATGCCGGCCTTTTGGCCAAGTATTTCATTGAAAAACTGGCCCGCATCCCCGTCGAAGTCGACATCGCTTCGGAATACCGTTACCGCGATCCCTTGACGGACAGCAAGACCCTGTGCATTGTCATCAGTCAGTCCGGGGAAACCATAGACACCCTGGCAGCCCTGAAAGAAGCCAAACGCCGTGGCGCTCGTTCCCTGGCCGTCACCAACGTCGTCGGTTCGTCTATTTCCCGTGAAGCCGACCAGGTCGCTTATACCTGGGCTGGCCCGGAAATCGCCGTCGCTTCGACCAAGGCCTATACGACGCAGCTGGTCACGCTCCTGCTCCTGTCCCTGTACATGGGCCGCTTGAACGGGAACCTGCCCGTAGACCGGGAAGAAAAAATCCTGGCTGATTTGACCAAACTGCCGGATCAGTGCCAGGCCATCTTCGACCAGGTCGATTTCATCAAAGGTCTCTGCAGTACTTTCAAAGATAAAGAAGACGTCTTTTTCATCGGCCGTTCCATGGACTACGGCCTGGCTATGGAAGGTGCCCTGAAATTGAAGGAAATCTCCTATATTCATGCTGAATCCTATGCCGGCGGCGAACTGAAACACGGCACGTTGTCCCTCATCGAAGCCGGTGTCCCGGTCATCGCTTTGGCTACGCAGGTAGAAGTCGAAGAAAAGATGATCAGCAACATCAAGGAAGTCAAAGCCCGTGATGCCTATGTCGTCGGCGTCGTCCAGGAAGGCGATACGGAAGTCGGCAAGACTGTCGATGCCTTGATCAAGGTCCCGGCATCGGACGATTTCGTCATTCCCATCCTGGCCATCATCCCCTTGCAGCTCCTGGCCTACTACATCGCCGTCAGCCGCGGCAACGACGTAGATAAACCGCGTAACCTGGCCAAAAGCGTTACCGTAGAATAATCGTTAGTTTGAGGTTTGATGTATGATGTTTGAGGTGATGGCCTTTAAATTTTGTCCCATCCACATCAAACATCAAACTTTCAACTTCAAACTAAAAAGCGCTGTCTTCATGCGACAGCGCTTTTTTTGTCCCCTTTATTCTCCGTTCGGCAGGGGAATCGTCCCTTTCGTCCGGGAAAAGGCGCGGCCTTCTTCTTTTTGCCGTATACTATACTCAACGAAATGACAGTGATGATTGCAGATAGATGTGAGGTGTTGTCTTATGTCACGCTTTATCAATAACCTGAAACGCCGCGTTGCCAAAGAGCAGAAGAAGATTGTCCTGCCGGAATCGGAAAGCCGCCGCGTCCTGCAGGCTGCCGAACGGGTCCAGGCCGAAGGTTTCGCCCGGTCCATCCTCATCGGCCGGCCCCAGAGTATCGTCGAAGTAGCGTCAGAATATCAAATCGATATGGATGGTATCGAAATCATCGATCCCGAAACATATCCCATGATGGATAAATTCTGTGAATATTATGCTAAGCGGCGGGCCAAGAAGGGCATGACTCTTGAAGAAGCACGGAAAGTCTTGTCGGAAAATTATATTTTCTTTGCTGCCTGTCTCGTCGCCTTCGATATTGCCGACGGCATGGTCGCCGGGGCTGTCGCTACATCGTCGGAAGTCATCCGGGCGGCCCTGCAGGTCATCGGGCCCCACCCCGGCTTGTCGACGGTCAGCAGTTCCTTTATCATGATTACGGATAAACCGCAATTCGGCGATGATGGCATCTTCGTCGTCGGCGACTGCAGTGTCGTCATCGAACCGACGCCGCAGCAGTTGGCCGATATCGCCGTCAGCTGTGTCGAACGGGCCCGCCGGACGGCGCAGATGCTCGATCCGAAAGTAGCATTCCTATCGTATTCGACCATGGGCAGCGGTGCTGGCGAAGAAGTCGACCGCGTCCGCGAGGCCGTCCGCCTGCTGCGGGACCGCAATGTCGATTTTGAATTCGACGGCGAAATGCAGGCCGATGCCGCGCTGGTACCGCGCATTGCCCGCCAGAAAGCACCGGGTTCGGCCGTAGCCGGTCAGGCCAATGTCCTCATTTTCCCGAACCTCGTTTCCGGCAACATCTGCTATAAAGTATTGGAACACCTGGCCGGGGCTACGGCCTTGGGACCGCTCCTCCAGGGCCTGGCCAAGCCGGTCATGGATTTGTCCCGCGGCTGTACGCCTGAAGATATTACCGACGTCATCGCCATTTGCTGCAGCGATGCCATCTACATGCAGGCTGAAAAGAAACGCGATATCGCCTTTACCAGCCGTTTTGAAAAGCTCGACCGCCGCGTAGCCGTCGAGAACCGCAATATTTCCATCCAGTTCGACCCGGAAAAATGCAAGAACTGTACTCTCTGCCGCCGGCGCTGTGCCGATGTCATGTCCATGACCGGTTATTATTCCCTGGAAAGTACCGGCGACGTGCCTATCTGCGTCCACTGCGGCCAGTGTTCCCTGACCTGCATGTTTGGGGCGACGACGACGGTATCCCAGCGCGATGCTATCCAGAAGGCCATCGACGATCCTAAGAAAGTCGTCATCTTCCAGACAGCGCCGGCTGTCCGCGTCGCCCTCGGCGATGAATTCGGACTGCCTTTCGGTTCGGTTGTCCAGGGCAAGATGATCGCCGCCCTGCGGGCCCTCGGCGGGGATTATGTCTTCGATACGAATTTCGGCGCCGATTTGACCATCATGGAAGAAGCATCGGAACTCTTGTACCGCATGCATAACAAGAAAGAACTCCTGCCGCAGTTCACCAGCTGTTGTCCGTCGTGGGTCGAATTCACGGAAATCTTCTTCCCTGAACTGATTCCCCATCTGTCGACGGCTAAGAGCCCTATCAGTATGCTCAGTCCTATGATCAAGACGTATTTTGCCAAACGCATGAAGATCGACCCGGCCGATATCGTGACGGTCTGCGTGACGCCGTGTACGTCGAAGAAGGCGGAAATCGCCCGGCCGGAACGGAATGCTGCCGGCCGTTACTGGAAGAAACCGGAAATCCGCGATACGGACTACTGCATTACGACGCGGGAATTGGCGAAATGGATCAAAGACGCCCAAATCGACTTCAACAGCCTGAAAGATTCGGATTACGACCCCATCTTCGGCCAGTCCTCCGGCGGCGGCACGATTTTCGGAAACAGCGGCGGCGTCATGGAAGCGGCCCTGCGGACGTTGGTCTATTTGAAGACGGGCAAACCGGCTGATGAAGAATTCCTCCACTTTGAAGAAGTCCGCGGCTTGGAAGGCGTCAAGGAAGCGGCCCTGACCCTGGACAACGACATCATCCGCGTCGTCGCCATCAGCGGTTTCGGTGAACGTGTCAAGAAGTGCCCCAACGTCCCGCCAGTCCAACGGGTCAGCCTCAATACCCCGGCTGGCGAACGCAACCCGGAGACGTGCAAGGGTCAGCCTGAACGGTTCGGGGTCGCTGTGATTTCCAGTGTCAGCGGCTCGGAGCCGCCAAGGGCAAAAGGGTCGGCCTCTACCTCTGTCCGCCAACGGCCCAACAGGTCCGGGGACAGG
>RCMY010003872.1_pt1 | contig 16272 bp, 10 predicted proteins | sample 2041341 | NCBI WGS metagenome assembly RCMY01 (sample SAMN09708234, study PRJNA481090) | Marine sediment metagenome, whole genome shotgun sequencing project. | reverse complement strand
ATTGTCGGGATACCACTCGGGTATTGCCTATTCAAAAGAACGTAAACTAAAGTAAACATGGCGAAAGTCGAAGTAAAACAATTATTGGAAGCAGGTGTGCATTTTGGCCACCTCACACGAAAGTGGAATCCTAACATGGCGCCCTACATCTATATGGAGCGTAACGGAATTCACGTTATCAACCTCTACAAAACCGTAGCAAAATTAGACGAGGCCAACGAGGCCCTGAAAAAAATTGCCGCATCCGGACGAAAAATCCTTTTTGTAGCCACCAAAAAACAAGCGAAGGACATCGTAGCTGAAAAAGTGGCCAACGTAAACATGCCCTACATCACCGAAAGATGGCCCGGTGGCATGTTGACCAATTTCGTGACCATTCGCAAGGCGGTCAAGAAAATGTCACATATCGACCGGATGAAAAAGGACGGTACGTTCAACACGTTATCTAAAAAGGAGCGGTTGCAAGTAGATCGTCTCCGTGCCAAATTGGAAAAGAACTTAGGTTCCATTTCCGAAATGAGCCGATTGCCAGGAGCACTTTTCGTGGTCGATACCATGCGCGAGCATATCGCCGTGAAAGAAGCCCAAAAATTGAACATTCCTATTTTTGCGATGATCGATACCAATTGCGATCCTAGGGATGTAGATTATTTGATTCCATCGAATGACGATGCCTCCAAATCCATAAGCATTATTATGACGGAGGTTTGCAATGCGGTGGCAGAGGGTCTGGCGGAAAGAAAATCTGAAAAACATTCGGACAACGAAGGTCGCGACGACGAAAATGGCGAGCCTAAAAAGAAGAAAAAGAAAGATCGCATTGTAGGGAAGGCTACCGATGTTACCCCAGATGCAAAGAAATCTAAGCCCGAAGGCAAGGATAGCACCACGGAAATCGAGGAAACTCCCGTAGTAGCCGAAGGCAAGGAAAAACCAAAACCCACGCCTGAAACAGCGGAGACTAAAGCTCCTCCCGTAGTGGCTAAAACACCCAAACCAGAAGTGGATGTAGCAGCTACTAAAGAAGCCGTCGCCGAAGAAAAGTCTTCTTCCGCTAAAGCTGCCGAGGATAAGGAAAAATCTACGTCTATTGTAGAAGCAAAGTCGAAGACTGAAAAGCCAGACGACCTTACCAAAATCGAAGGCGTAGGTCCAAAGGCTGCAGAAGCCATGGTCGCAGCAGGAATTGATACCTATGCGAACGTCGCAAAGGCAGATGCAGATAAAATCAAGGAAGTATTGACCGAGTCAAGTTCGAGAATGGCCCATTTGGACCCTACATCATGGCCTAAGCAAGCACAAATGGCCGCAGATGGAAACTGGGACGAGCTTCAGGAGTGGCAGGACAAGGCCAAAGGTGGAGTGGAGTAGACCTCACCCGATTAATTCCTTCAAATATTTAGAAAATTATCCTATTAGAATAGGATTGATTCCTGCTAAATTTTACGCTGGGATTCATTAAGAAGTAAAAAGTTAATAGAACAATTAAAAAGATTTCCGCCGAAGTTTATGCTGAGCATAGACGAAGTTCGGAAATGACAAAAACTAGTTATTTATGGCAAAGATTACAGCCGCAGAAGTAAATAAATTAAGGAAGACCACAGGCGCAGGTATGATGGATTGCAAAAGAGCCTTGGTCGAGGCCGATGGGGATTTCGATAAGGCAATCGAAGTGCTCCGAAAACAAGGGCAGAAAGTAGCCGCAAAAAGGGCAGATCGTGATTCTTCGGAAGGTGCCGCTATCGCAAAAGTAAATTCTGACGATACCAAAGGTGTTGTCATTTCCCTAAATTGCGAGACCGATTTTGTGGCCAAAAACGACGACTTCATTACTTTGGCTAATGAATTGGCTGAATTGGCAATGGGTTTTGAAAGCAAGGATGCCTTTCTTTCCGCTGATTTCAAGGGAATGACCGTTCAAGATAAATTGACGGAACAGACCGGTGTCATTGGCGAAAAAATCGAAATCGGTGGTTTCGAGAGATTGAGCGCCGCGTTTGTAGGAAGCTATATTCACGCCGGAAATAAAATCGCTACATTGGTAGGGCTTTCCGCAGCGGTCAATGGTGCCGGTATAGTCGCTAAAGATGTGGCTATGCAAGCCGCAGCTATGAACCCGGTAGCCTTGAACGAAGAAGGGGTCGATCAATCCGTTATTGATAAGGAAATCGAGATTGCGAAAGACCAGTTGCGCCAAGAAGGCAAACCAGAGGAAATGCTTGACAATATTGCCAAAGGCAAACTGAAGCGTTTTTTTAAAGATAATACTTTGGTCAACCAAGATTTTATTAAAGACAGTAAGCAAAGTGTCGCCCAATACGTAAAATCAGTTAATTCCGATCTTAAAGTAACCGGATTTAAAAGAGTAGCTCTCGGCTAATACTTTCTTTTGAAGAAATTAGGTGAAAACCATCTTGCCAATAAGCAAGGTGGTTTTTTTGTTTTACTTTTGTGACGTCGGACGCATCTTTACACCGATTGAAACAGACCTATAGCACTATCAACATATATTTATAAATGAAGAACATACTTTTCTTTACGGCATTGATTTTTTGTTTTCAACTGTCGGCCCAGCGAAAACCCAAGATTAAAGGAAGCAGAATTGTCACCGATGTGCAGGAAAACCTACCACCATTTAAGGCCATCGAATTGAATGATGACCTAGAGGTAAGACTCCGAAAGGCACCCCAAGAAGGCTATGCCATCACGGCCGATGACAATCTTATCGATGTACTTAAATTCAAAGTAGAGGATAGTATTTTAACTATTAGTTCGTTCTACAATATTACCGCTAAAAAGAAATTGGACATTACGGTAAACTATAGCGATATCGATGTTCTTACCCTCCGCAATGGCGATATACGTATGGATGGTGCTATTATTACCGATGAACTTGACGTAAATCTGAGCGAATCTGCCAAACTACAGCTGAATGCAGAAGCTTCCCGAATGGCTATACATATGGAAGGCAATAGCTCCGGCGATTTTACGTTGAAAGCCGAAGAAATCAATTTTGTTTTAAAAGATCGTGTTGATGCCCGTATTTACGCGGTCAGCGAAACGAACAATTTAGAAATGCATAAAAACGCCTCGGCAAAGATGGAAGGAACTGTTGGCGACTTTACCATCAACCTTATTGAAAATTCAAGTGTAAAGGGTGAACGTTTGGAAGCCGAAAAGGCATTTGTTAATTTGCAGGATTCCTCTTCCGCAGCAGTTAACGTAAAATCGACTATTGAACTTACGTCAAGTGGCTCTTCGAAAACCTATCTGTACGGCGATGGAAAAATAGATATTATCGAGTTTTTAGATACCTCGGAATTGCATAAGGAGAAATAATTTCGCTGAACACTATTATATCACAATCTGTTTAAAAAACTGGTTGTCAGTTATTTGATGATAGACACGAATTGCAGGAATTTTCACAAATTATTCTATTTTCCTATTTTTGAAATTTCGTACGTTGTATTTCGTACCTCGTCTTTTGTCGCCGGTTATATGATCGGGAGCCCCTCCGGAGGGCGGGTGATGTACTGAACACTGAACACAAGTCGTATCTTCTTTTGGTTTAGGGGGTGCTTCTCTTTTTTAAACTGGCAGCAGGCTCAGCTTTTAATTCACTGAAAATTTAAAGCATTTTCATGAAAATCTATATAGCTTTTTTATTCTTTGGTATCATCTCGGTAATCGTTGCACAGACCACTGTCTACGCCGATGAAAAGTATGGTTTTGATCCAGAAAATTCGCAAACCAATTTTTACGACGCTATTAAAGGTGAAAAAAATACCGGAAACACCCTAATTTTTAGAAATATGGGCAGTCCGTGGTATTTGATGGACCCGTACAGGTTATTTGATGTTGACAATCTCACCATTGTTTTCGAACCAGGTTGTATTATAGAGGCAAAAAAGGGGGAATGGCATTCTAACGAAAGATTGTTCAACGTATTGAGAGCGACAAACTTTCATGTTGTGGGTTATGGGGCTACGTTTAAGATGCATAAATCCGATTTTCCTGAGGGTGAGTTTGGCTACTCCTTCGGAATATATAAAGCCGATAATTTTTCTATAAAAGGATTGACTTTAGATGGTAGTGGTGGAGATGGCATCTATGTGCAAGATTGGAACAATTCATTAATCGAAGATGTCGATGCAGTAGGTCACAAGCGACAGGGAATTACTATCGTCGCGTGTACTCAGCTCAATATACGGAATTCAAAATTCAGGAATACGTCCGGAACCAATCCAAGTGCGGGCGTCGATATCGAACCTGATGAATATAGGCATAACGTAGTGGGCTGTAGGTTTGATAATTGTTCGTTTACCGGAAATGACTTCGTTGGAATTGCGGTGGCTTTAACCTACACTGATAATAGGGCCGATGACGTTGATATTACATTCAGCAATTGTTACTCTGCAAATAATAACAGCGAACCTCCCTATACCGTAGGCGCAATAAACTCTGGTATTAGCGGAAATAGCAATGCAAATGGTACAGTAGATATGGCGGTTGGAGGTCATGTTACCTTTAAGAATATCGCGATAGATGGAGACCCACGCGGACTATGGTTTAACCGGAAACAATTTAATGGGTATAAGGCGGTACTGGATAATGTTGTCGGTATAAATCTAAGTGCATCTTCTTCTTTTCCATTGATTGGTTTTGAGACGCCTTCCTATGATTTTGATGCAGGTAATGGTGGAGTCAATTTTAACGATGTCCTGGTACACACGACCCAAAATGTAGTTCCTTTTCATGTAAGGGGCACCAATGCTTCCGCCTCTGGAAAGTATTTAGGCCTGCGGGATGTAGGTGGTAAAATTACTGTTGTGGCACCTTTTGGGAATGCCCCCGAGTATATCAATTACGATTCTAAGGACAACGTGAACGTAACGTATAGTTATACTGCTCAAACCAGTCTTCCGTCCACTACGGTAACCATAAAAACTATTGTGGATAAAGCTGCAAAAACCGGACAAGTAGGTAAAGCGAGAATATCCAGAACTTCATCGAGAATAGATTATCCTTTGTTTGTGAAATATTCGGTATCCTCGCCCAAGGTAAGTCAAGGGAATGACATACATTATCTAACAGGTGCGGTTATCATTGAAGCAGGACAGACGTCTACCGATATCGAAATAGTGGCCAGGGATAATGGAATCGTCGAACCATCAAGACCTGTTGTATTGAGTCTCGAAAATAGGGTGCTTTATAACATCGGAAGTAATTCGACAACGGAGATTACCATTGTAGATGATTTATAGAATGGAAATTTCGTAGCTTAAATAGTGCGCCTTGGCAGCGGTCAGTGAATTTTGAATAAAAGTTGTCAGCTTTCAAGCGCCGCGGAATCCTGCCCCCTAACCTTTAAACTGCCAACTGCTACTGCCCACTGCCCACTTTTTTGAACTTGCGCTTGAACTTTCCGAAGCAATGGGCGCCGTCATCAAATGCTCGGATATCCCAAATCCATCGACCAAAACCCCGATATGCGGCCGCAGTTCCGTACACAAACGCTCCACCCGTTGTCGAATGGCCTTCGATTTCGTGCTGCCGAGATAGCCCTGCTCCAAATACCATTCCGCATCCTTTCGGATTTCATGCAGGGCGTAGAGCGTTCCCAATTTTTCGAACAGTCCTTTGTTTTTTCCTTCGGGCATTTGCGCAACAAAGTCGGCAAAGATGTTATAGGCCAAATCTACGCTGTACGCTTTTCCTAAGGCCAATAAGTGTGTCTGTACCTTTAAAAAGGCTTGATAAGACGGAATTCCCTTTTTAATATAATCTCGAATGCGCATCGCCAAGGTATAGGTTAATCGGCGGGTACGATAGTCAAAAGCGTGTTTATGGAATTTGGGGTTGTACAGATGTTCTGCATCCACTTTATTGCTGTACCTCGGGTCAATGGTAGTCAGCTTGTCACTGATCTGTATCCCCAAGATTTTAAGAACCGAAGTAAACCCCGCGCTGTTAAATTCTGATTTGAAATCCGAAAGCACCCCTTTTGCAGCTAATAGCGAGAGTACGGTATTGTCGCCCTCGAAAGTGGTGAAAATATCGACGTCGCCCTTGAGGTCTGCGATACGGTTTTCCAAGAGATAGCCTTTGCCGCCACAGGCCTCTCGGCACTCTTGAATGCTGTCATTGGCATACCAAGTGATAATAGATTTCAGCCCGGCCACTTGCGTTTCGATCATGCGTTTGTCGGGCTGGGTGTCATCGCAATAGGTTTCCATGAGGTTGTCTAGTGTAACATGGTAGACGTAGGCACTGGCCACCAAAGGGGTCAGCCTCAATTGATGGGTGGGGTAGTCCATCAAAAGGTCTTCCTGCACTTTAATACTATCGTTGAACTGTCGTCGTTTAAGCGCGTGTTTTACAGCGACCGCCAATGCGAATTTCGCTCCGCCCAATCCCGCACGGGCCACGCAGATACGCCCTCCGACCAAGGTGCCCAACATGGTGAAAAAGCGTTTGTTCGGGTTTTTGATATCGGAACGGTAGTTACCGTCCGCTGTGATTTCGCCATATTTATTGAGTAGATTTTCCCTAGGCACGGGAACCTGGTCGAACCAAATACTTCCGTTGTCGACCCCGTTCAATCCCAATTTGTAGCCATTGTCTTCAATGGTAACGCCAGGAAGCAGTTCGTGCTTTTCGTTTCTCACGGGTACTAAGATGGCATGCACCCCCTCGTTCTTTCCATTGACGATCAACTGGGCGAATACCGAGGCCATTTTCGAATGCAATGCATTGCCGATATACTCTTTATTGTCATTTTTTCCAGGCGTGTGAATAATGATGCTATCGGTTTCCTTGTCATAGGTAGCGGTGGTCTTTATGCCGCGTACGTTCGACCCGTGTCCGGTTTCCGTCATTGCAAAACATCCCAGTAGAGACGCAGTGCCTGCATCTCCCAGATATTTGTCATGGTGTTTTTTAGTTCCCAGTTTTTGAATGCTACCGCCGAAGAGTCCGAACTGCACCCCGAATTTTATAGTCAGGCTACCATCTACGTACATCATATTTTCGAATATATGGGCATAGCCTTCCATATCGCCCTGTCCGCCGTAAGCTTCAGGATAAGCAGTAACCCCATATCCCTTATCCGCTAAAAATTTCACTTGGTCCAATACATGGGTACGGAATTTTTCTTTGTTTCTATGGATATCCCACTTAAAAATAGGATGAGCCAAAGTCGAACGGAAACCATTGACAAGGTCAGCGTGTTTTCCCTTTAAAATTTGATCTATTTCGGAAGAGCTGTAATATCCTGAAGTTCTGGTATGTTCGATATCAACATCAAAAAGATGGTTGTAGTGGTTCGGTTGTATGCCCAAATTAATTTCAATATGCTTGAGCTGGTCGTTAAACGGACAAGCTTCATGAAAATGGCAGACCAAATTCTGGCTAAAAGTTGCCAAAGGGTAGGTGTCACTTTCGACCAATTTTACGTTAGAGCTTGAAATGAGCTGTTTCCAGTTTTTCAGTATTACATTTTCCGGTGGATGTTCGGGATTCAACCACGTCAACAATAATTTTCGATTTCCCGTGTCAAGGGTTTCATCTTCTCCGATGGCATTTTCGACTACGTTAATCTCAGATACCGTAACCAGGTCATCCGACCAAATCACATAAAAAAAAGGGATGTATTGTAGAATTTCCTGAGGATAGGTTTTCTTTTGCATAGGATGAAATTACTAAATTTTATCAGATTTTTTGTCATTCCCGCGAAGGCGGGAATCTAAGTATCGCAAGAACGAACCTTAAATAAAATTACGGCAAATTTCCCCTATCTTTGTTATCCTATGAACGAATACCTAGACCCCACAGGAGAAAATTTCTCCGAAACCGATCTTGATATAGAAAGGGCGTTACGACCGATCAGCTTTGACGATTTTACAGGGCAGGCTCGAGTCTTGGAAAACCTAAAGGTATTTGTCGAGGCCGCCAATCGCAGGGGAGAGGCCTTGGATCATACCCTTTTTCACGGTCCTCCGGGATTGGGAAAGACCACTTTGGCGCATATTTTGGCCAATGAACTGGGGGTAGGCATCAAGATTACTTCAGGCCCGGTGCTGGATAAGCCCGGTGATCTGGCGGGACTGCTCACCAACCTGAGTGAACGGGACGTGCTTTTTATCGACGAAATCCATCGGCTGAGTCCCATTGTCGAAGAATACCTGTATTCCGCCATGGAAGACTACCGGATCGATATCATGATCGAGACTGGTCCCAATGCCCGATCGGTGCAGATTAATCTGAGTCCGTTTACGCTTATTGGCGCCACTACCCGATCGGGATTGTTGACAGCCCCCATGCGCGCCCGTTTTGGGATCTCTAGCAGGCTAGAATACTACGATACGGAACTGCTATCCACTATCGTACAGCGCAGCGCCGAAATTCTGAAGGTGCCGATCAGCAATGATGCAGCCATCGAAATTGCAGGCCGTAGCAGGGGTACCCCCCGAATCTGTAATGCCCTTTTGCGCAGGGTCCGTGATTTCGCGCAGATCAAGGGCAACGGCAGTATCGATATGGAGATTTCCCAATTTAGCCTAAAAGCTTTGAACGTAGACGCCCACGGTCTCGATGAAATGGACAATAAAATCCTGACGACCCTGATCGATAAGTTCAAGGGCGGCCCGGTCGGGATTACTACAATTGCCACCGCAGTTTCCGAAAGCGCCGAGACCATTGAGGAGGTCTATGAACCTTTTTTGATTCAACAGGGCTTTATCATGCGAACCCCAAGAGGTCGGGAAGTGACCGAACTTGCGTATAAGCATTTGGGAAGGATAAAAGGTGGTTTGCAGCCGGGATTGTTCTAAAAGCTTGAAAGCGATAGACCTGTCAAGTTTACAAGTTTTGAACGCAGTTACCTTCATATAAAGCAGTTTGGCTCATAAATAGATAAACCTGACAGGTCTAAAACTACAAAGTTGAATATCAAAAAAGGAGCTAATGCAAACCATGACTGATAGCAAGATTTCTTCAAAACATGCTTCGGTTCCCACAAAGAACCCCATTCCTTGCATACCCCGACTGGAAGTCTTCAAAAACCAGAGTTCCATTTTCCGGAATCCTTTGCCCTTCCATCATGAAAACTTTGAAAAGCTCGGCGATACCTTTATGGTAAAGTTGGGCGCAGGGTACAAAGTCGTTTTTACAAGGGATGCGGAAGCCATAAAGTACATCCTGCAAAAAAACCATAAGAACTATCATAAATCCCCTTTTCAGACCGAGGATCTCGGCAAATATATCGGCCACGGCCTGTTGACCTCCAATGGCGAACATTGGCGCAAGCATCGCAGAATGGTTCAGCCGGCATTCCATAAAAAAAAGCTGGTAGGCTTACTTGGTGTGATGTGGTCTGCAGTTCAAGAAGAGATTCAGCGTATCGATGCCCGCAAGGTGCAAAATGTATTGCCCATGATGGGCGATCTTGCCTTTCAGGTCGTAGCCAAGGCCTTGTTCAGTGCCGAGGATATTCGCGAGCGGATGCAGAAACTACAGCGCATTACGGTCATGAACCAAAAAATGCTAATTAAGGAAATGCGCCGGCCCTACCTAAAATGGTGGTTTCAATTGGATGGAAGTATTAAAAGGCATTTAGATCTTTCAAAGGATGCCCAAAAAATACTGGACCAAATCGTTGAAGAACGCTTGGCCAGCGGGGATGAAAAAGATGATCTGCTCGACATGCTCTTACAGACCAAATATGAGGATGGCACCGCTATGCCGCGCAAGCAACTCCTTGACGAGCTACTGATCTTGTTCACTGCGGGACACGAGACTACGGCCAACGCTTTGAGCTTTACGATGTATTTGTTGGCGAAGCATCCGGAAATTCAGGAAAAGGTCTATCAAGAAACACAAGCCGTGGATTTTGAAAATGGCGACCCGATGCAAAATCTATCCCTTTTGACTTTTACCCAACAGTGTATCGAAGAGGCTATGCGCCTATATCCACCAGTTTATGTGATAGACCGCGTGAGTCTAAAGGATGATCAGGTTGTAGACCGCAGCTTTAAAAAAAGAACGACTTGGTTGCTGTCGATGTACGAGCTTCACCGCTCGGGGCATTGGGAAAAGCCAGATGAATTTATACCGGAACGTTTTGCTGCAGACGTGAAGAAGAAACATTCCGACTACTACTATCCGTTCGGCGCAGGCCCACGAATGTGTGTCGGCAACAATTTTGCCATGTACGAAATGATTATGGCCGTTGCGGGAATCTCAAAAAAATATAAGTTGACGACCGATATGGCCGAGGTGGAGCTTGATCCGTTGGTATCTCTGCGTCCGAAAAATGTGGTGTTACGGTTTTTGGAACGATAGTGGCTCGTGAAATTGAAACTATACTGGTGAACAGCAAAAAAAAACATACCAATATGATAAAGACCGAGTCCAAACGCCTCGGTTTTTTGTCATGCGGTATTTCCAAGGCCGATTTTTTGGAAGAAGAAGCCCCTCGGCTTGAAAAATGGCTCAACAAAAACATGAACGGCGAGATGGGCTATATGGAAAACCATTTCGACAAGCGTCTGGATCCCAGATTGTTGGTCGATGGGGCCAAATCGGTTATTTCGCTGATCCTTAATTATTATCCCGAAGAAACCCAAGGTGACGATACCTATAAAATTTCCAAATACGCCTATGGGCACGATTACCATCATGTCATAAAATCCAAATTAAGGCAGCTTCAAGAGTTTATTTCCGAGGAAATCGGGGAGGTCAGCGGCCGCGCCTTTGTAGATTCCGCCCCGGTGCTCGACAAAGCCTGGGCCGCGAAGAGCGGACTCGGTTGGATCGGCAAGCACAGCAACTTGCTCACGCAGCAAGTAGGATCATTCTATTTTATCGCAGAACTGATAGTCGATTTAGAACTGGAATATGACACCCCGGTAACCGACCACTGCGGTACCTGCACCGCTTGTATTGACGCCTGTCCGACCCAAGCCATAGTAGAACCGTATGTAGTAGATGGCAGCAAATGCATTTCCTATTTTACGATCGAACTGAAAAACGAAATTCCGACTGAATTTCACGGAAAATTCAACGATTGGGCCTTTGGTTGCGATATCTGCCAAGACGTTTGCCCCTGGAACCGCTTCTCTAAACCACATTCCGAACCCCTTTTCAACCCACATCCGGAATTTCTAGAGCTGTCAAAAAAAGATTGGGAAGAGATTACGGAGGATGTTTTCAGAAAGATTTTTAAGAAATCAGCGGTCAAACGAACCAAGTTTTCGGGACTAAAAAGGAATGTTGAATTCATCAAAAATCAAGAGTAAACGAAAGTCCAAACCTGGCAGTATTAAGCTCCCCCTCCCCCGGAGGGGGCTGGGGGGAGGACTACGCAAGCTCTTTCGTTACATGAACCATCCGTTTTCAGCAATACCTTTCCGTTATCCAACCATTTAAAACCCTACCTTCGAAAGCAATTTTTTTTCTCCAACCGAACCGTTTTACAAATGAAATTTAGCAAACCAAGTTTAAGCTTTTGGCAGATTTTCAACATGAACGTGGGCTTTCTGGGCATACAGTTCAGTTTCGGACTGCAGCAGACCGCCATCAATCCTATATTCCTCTTTTTGGGCGCTGCGGAAGATATGCTTCCCATTCTGAACATTGCCGGTCCGATTACCGGTTTGATCGTACAACCGATCATCGGGGCGGTTTCCGATAAGACCTGGTCGCCAAAATGGGGCAGGAGAAAGCCTTTTTTCCTGATCGGGGCGATTTTGGGCAGCTTATGCCTCTTCGCGTTTCCTTTGAGTCCGGCTTTATGGTTTGCCGTTGGTTTACTTTGGATTCTCGATGCCGGCAACAATATGGCCATGGAGCCCTACCGGGCGTTTGTAGGTGATAAATTACCGCAAAAACAGCTGAGTTTGGGCTTTCAGATGCAGAGCCTTTTCGTAGGGGCCGGCATTCTATTGGCCAATGCATCCATATTTTTGTTCCAAGATTGGTTCGGTGGCGATAGTTCCGCAGATGTGGCGGGATCTATTCCGACCTGGCTTTACTATTCCTTTTTTATAGGCGCGTTTCTCTCGGTAGTTACTATTTTATATTCTGTATTGACGACTCCGGAAATCCCTCCTACGGACGAGGAAATGGTTATGATAAAAAAGCATCGCGCCCTGTCTTTTGACGAACGGTTCAAGATGCCCTTCATTGAAATTTCAAAGGCGGTCAAAGATATGCCTTCCTTTATGTGGAAGATTGCCGGAGTCTATCTCTTTCAATGGTACGCTCTGTTCATATATTGGCAGTATTCCACCCCCTTGTTCATGACCACCATGGGCTTTGACCTTTCTTCCGCCGCGGCCCAGTCGGCCAAAATGAGCTTGACCTATAATATTGCGACCGTGGTAGTGGCCTTGATGTTGGTGCCCCTGACTCTAAAATACGGCGGTAAAAAAATATATGCGGCCAGTCTTTTAGGAACGGGCGCGGCATTATTGATCATACCCTATATTGATGACCCCATAACCGTATTGGCCCCCATGGTTTTGTTCGGTATCGGATGGGCGGCCATGATGGGTATTCCCTATACGATGGTTTCCAAGATCGTGCCCCAAGACCAACGAGGCGTTTATATGGGCATTTTGAATATGATGATCGTCATTCCCATGGGAATAGAAACCCTTACATTCGGTTTTATTTACGATTATTTTTTGGATAATAATGCGGTGAACGCCATCTTGTTCGGAGGCGTTTTTTTCATGATTGCAGCAGTTTTGGCGTTGCGATTGAATGTCTCCAAGGCTAAAAAGGAAGACGCTGTTTCGGATTAGAACTGTCAGGTTTCGTTTCAAAAGAGAATGTCGATAAATGGAAAAGGGGAGTGTTTAACGGTTGTAACCCTGACAGGTCTAATAGCCCGTTTGCCTCCCTTGGGATGTCAGACCGATGTTCCCGATGCGCCAAACCACGAAGGTTCCGCTTGCACTTCGACTAAGCTCAGTGACAACAGCGGGAATTCTTGCAGGTTATTCAGCTACTTGCAGCCTGCAACCTTTTCCCCCTTAACTTTTTAACTCTTTAACTTTTTCAACCTGCAACCTGAAACCTTTTCCCTAAATTTGTTTTCCTGAACATAATACGAGTCCACAAACCCAAAACACATGAGCAAACAGAAAGACCGCAGGGAGGCCTTAGTCTACCACGCCAAGCCCCAACCGGGCAAAATCAAGATCGTACCCACCAAACCTTACGCCACCCAACGTGATCTGGCATTGGCTTATTCCCCGGGCGTCGCGGAGCCCTGCCTTGAAATTGCAAAGGATAAGGAAAACGTCTATAAATACACGTCCAAAGGTAATTTAGTAGCCATTATATCCAATGGAACCGCGGTTTTGGGCCTGGGCAATATTGGTCCCGAAGCCTCAAAACCCGTAATGGAGGGCAAGGGACTACTGTTCAAGATATTCGCCGATATTGACGGTATCGATATCGAAGTCGATACGGAAGATGTGGATGAGTTTGTACAGACCGTAAAAATGATCGCCCCGACTTTTGGAGGGATTAATTTAGAGGATATCAAGGCTCCGGAAGCTTTTGAAATTGAACGAAGGCTTAAGGAGGAACTGGACATTCCCGTAATGCACGACGACCAGCACGGTACGGCCATAATTTCTTCGGCCGCCCTGTTGAACGCCTTAGAACTGGCCGGAAAGAAAATGGAAGAGGTTCGGATAGTTATCAGCGGCGCGGGCGCGGCGGCAGTTTCCTGCACCAAACTCTACAAAGCATTCGGCGCAAAGGCCGAAAACATCGTCATGCTCGACAGTAAAGGCGTTATTCGAAAGGATGCCGAAAACCTGTCCAAAGCAAAGGCCGAATTTGCAACGGACAGAAAAATTGACACTTTGGATGAGGCCGTCGAAAACGCTGATGTTCTTGTCGGTCTGTCCATAGCCAATATCTTTACACCGGCGATGTTAAGTTCCATGGCGAAAAATCCTATCGTATTCGCCATGGCCAATCCTGATCCGGAAATCAATTACGAGCTAGCCATGAAAACGCGAAAGGATATCATCATGGCTACCGGCCGCTCCGACCATCCGAACCAGGTGAACAATGTACTTGGTTTCCCCTTTATATTCAGGGGCGCCCTTGATGTGAGGGCCACCGCTATCAATGAAGAAATGAAAATGGCTGCCGTCAAGGCGCTGGCAGATTTGGCCAAGCAGTCCGTACCCGAACAGGTGAATATCGCCTATGGCGAAACCCGTTTGACCTTCGGGCGGGATTATATTATTCCCAAACCCTTTGATCACCGGTTGATTTCGGAGATTCCGCCTGCCGTTGCCAAGGCGGCCATGGAAAGTGGTGTGGCCAAAAATCCGATTTACGACTGGGAGAAATACAAGGAAGAACTGATGCAGCGATCGGGCAATGATAATAAGATAGTGCGCCTGTTGCACAGCCGCGCCAAGAGCAATATCAAGAAAATCGTGTTTGCGGAGGCCGATCATCTCGATGTATTGAAGGCCGCCCAAATTGTACATGAAGAGGGTATTGCCATACCGGTTCTTTTAGGTAATATAGAAACTATTACCGAACTAAAAAAGGAGCTTGAATTCGACGCTGACATAGAAATCGTAGATCCCAATGACGATGCCTTTACCGATAGGCGCAACCAATATGCAAAGACCTATTCCAAACTTCGGCAGCGCAAGGGTTCTACCGTGTACAGTGCTCGGATTAAAATGCGCGAACGTAATTATTTCGGGGCCATGATGGTCTTGGAAGGTGATGTCGATGGCATGATATCGGGCTATTCAAGGGCTTTCCCAACGGTGGTGAAACCTATTTTTGAAGTTATAGGCAGAGCCGCGAACGTAAAAAAGGTGGCTACGGTCAATATAATGATTACCGATAGAGGACCCTTGTTCGTAGCTGATACTTCTATAAACATAGACCCCGATGCGGCGGATATCGCGGAAATCGCCCAAATGACCGCCAATCTCGCCAAAGCATTCGGGTTCGCCCCCGTGCTTGCGTTGCTGTCGTACGCTAATTTTGGTTCGTCGGCCCATCCGGATGCCAAAAAGGTCCGGGATGCCGTAAAAATATTACATGAAACCCATCCGGAACTTGTAGCCGACGGGGAGATACAGATGGATTTTGCCCTAAACAAAGAACTGTTGCAGAGCCAGTTCCCGTTTTCTAAATTGGCGGGCAAAAAAGTAAATACCCTGATATTCCCGAATTTGGAATCGGCTAATATTACCTATAAATTATTGAAGGAACTCAATCAGTCCGATTCTATAGGCCCCATCATGTTGGGTCTTCGAAGATCGGTACACGTAGTACAATTGGGCGCCAGCGTAGACGAAATGGTAAATATGGCTGCCGTAGCCGTCATAGACGCCCAGGAAAGGGAGAAGCGGAAGAAAGCTAAAAGTAATGGGCAGTAGCAGTTGCAGTGGCGGTGGCGGTTTGCGGTTTAAAAGTTATGAGTTGCGGGACGGTCACAATGCTCGTGTTTGCGAGGAGCGTCTAAAAACGTTCAGTTAAAACAATAGCTTCACGCGACGCGGCAATCTGTTGAACCTACTACGAAGCTCAACAGATTGCCGCTTCGCCTTCGAAATTTAGATACGTTTAAACTTGTCGGCCGGCTCCTCGCAATGACGAGTAACATAATTGTCAAGCACCCAGTACGTAATACCCAACAATTAAACCAAACCATAAACTTATTACACTGAGCGCAGTCGAAGTGCAAACCCAAACAACCTTTCTATGATAACACACCTAAAAGGCAAATTAACAGAAAAAAATCCTACCCACATCATCATTGAATGCGGGGGAGTAGGCTATTTTGTAAATATCTCACTACACACTTTTTCCAAGCTCGCCAACAGCGAGAATATCAGCATCTTCACCCATTTACAGGTCAAGGAAGATTCGCATACCCTGTTTGGTTTCGTCGAAAAATCGGAGCGGGAAATCTTCAGGTTATTGTTGTCGGTTTCGGGCATTGGTTCGAGTACCGCCCGTACCATGCTTTCCTCACTTTCACCGGGGCAGATTCGCGATGCGATTGCCGGTAACGACGTGCCGACCATTCAATCTATCAAGGGCATAGGTGCCAAAACGGCACAACGGGTTATTTTAGACCTGCGAGACAAAATTCTTAAAGTCTACGATATTGACGAAGTTTCCGCCTCTGCGAACAATACAAATAAAGAAGAAGCGTTATCAGCATTAGAGGTTCTTGGCTTTGCTCGACGATCTGCCGAAAAGGTAGTGGAC
>RCMY010002605.1_pt1 | contig 16274 bp, 19 predicted proteins | sample 2041341 | NCBI WGS metagenome assembly RCMY01 (sample SAMN09708234, study PRJNA481090) | Marine sediment metagenome, whole genome shotgun sequencing project. | reverse complement strand
TGCTTCAGTTTTCTCGCCTCTTCGAAACGGCGATGACGACCCTTCTTCACGACAGGGCTCCCACACTAGAAAGTTGACAATGGATCAGATCGTACTGGTCTGTCCTGGCATTTCGTGGACCTATGATCCGGATACATGATGCACACGGTTGCGGTCCTGAACCAAAAGGGTGGCGTTGGAAAGACAACAGTCACACTGGGCCTCGCCTCTGCAGCCGCGGCAGCGGGGCGCCGAGTCCTCGTGATCGATCTCGATCCGCAGGGGTCGAGTTCGTGGGTCCTCGGCGTCGACCCGGGCACGCCGGACGTCACGATCGGCGACGTGCTGGAACGCTCGTCCGGCACGCCGGTCCCGCTCGAACGGGCCATTCTCGCCTCCGGCTGGTCGGACCTCGTCGACATCGTTCCTGCCACGAGTGACCTCCAAGCCCTCGAATCACAGGGCGACAGCGCAAAGAAGCAGGCGAAACGTGCCACGCAGCTCCGCCAGGCCCTGCGTGCCGACGTCATCGACGGCTACGAGGCCGTGCTGATCGACTGTCCCCCGTCACTCGGCAACCTCACGACCAACGCGCTCGCAGCCGCTCGGCACGCCCTCGTGGTCGTCGAGCCATCGGCACTGGGTCTGCGCGGACTCGGCGGGGTGGCTGACGCCATCGACGCGGTGTGGGACGAGCACAACCCCGACCTCGAACTGTCGGGGGTCATCCTGAACCGAGTCCCCGCCGTCTCCTCCGAGGCCGAACGGCGCATCGCAGAACTGACTCGGATCGTCGGGTCATCGGCGATGTGGGAGCCACCGGTCCCCCAGCGGGTGATCTTCAACCAGGCCGTCGGCGAACGTCGCCCGATCCACTCCTATGGCAGCCGCGCAGCGGGTCCGATCGAAGCGTTCGATCGACTGTGGTCTCGCCTGCGGACCTCGATCCACCAGGCCCGCTGACTCGTCGGGAGCTGTTCAGGAAACGGCGACGAGTTTCAGACGGCCGGCATCGAAGGTGAGCGCTGCCTTGCCGTCGACGAGATCGCGGATGCCGTTGCCGAGCAGGGCGGCACGCCAGCCCTCGGCGAGGCGAGCGTCCTCGTCACCACGCAGGAAGGCAACGATGTCGGCGCGGGTGCCGAGCAGCACGGTGTCGATCTTTTCATCGCGCGCCAACTGGCTGACCCATGCCGACACCAACGTGACAGCGGGTCGTAGGTTCCGGTCGAGGTCATCGGGCGACTTGGGGGCTTCCGGCGGCGTGTTGTCCTTGCCGTCGGCGACCGCCTGGAGAATCTCGTCGGCGATGCCGCCACGAGTGTGACGATCATCGACACCACGGGCCTGCGTGAGGTCCTTCAACGTCGACGGCGCACGTTGGGCGACACCGAGGATCGCGAGGTCGGGCAGGACCTGGCGGACCGGGATGTCGACACGCATCGCACGGCGTTCACGCCATGCCGCGAGTGATTGTGCGACGGCACGTGCGCCAGGGCGCAATGATCGGCTGTCCTTCAGGCGCAGCCAGGCATCTTCGGGGTTCGCTCCGCTGACCGGGCGGGTCCGCAGCTCCTCACAGGCATCGTCGGACCACTGCATCCGGCCGACCGCTTCGAGCTTCGCGACGAGGAGATCGTGGACCTCGAGCAGGTACTCGACGTCGATCGCCGCGTACTGACACTGGTTCTCCGTGAGCGGGCGCCGCAGCCAGTCCGTCAGGCGATCGCCCTTGGCCGGGGTGATGTTGATCTCGCCCTGGAGCAGCGCGACGAGCGAGGGGGTTCCGTAGCCGGCGAACCCGGCCGCCAGCTGGGTGTCGAACATCTTCTCGGGGACACTGCCGACGGCGTGCGTCAGCACGTCGAGATCCTGCTGCGCGGCGTGGATGACACACAGCGACTCCGACGCGAACAGCGCCCCGAAACCGGAGATGTCGACAGCGAGCGGATCGATGAGGGCGAGTTCCTGGATGCCGTCGCGGCCGTCCGGCTGCCAGGCGACCTGGATCAGGGCGAGTTTCGGCCAGTAGGTGCGCTCCCGGTGGAACTCGGTGTCGAGTGCATACCGGTCCACGGCGATCAGATCAGCGAGCACGTCGTCGAAGTGGTCTTGCGTGTCGACCCACTGGTAGACGATCTCGCCGGGAGCACTGTGTGCCGTGCCCGAACTCTTGCTTCCCTCGCGGCGGACGCCTGATCGAGCCATGGTCAGTTCCCCACCTTCACATCGTGACCGGCCTGGACCCAGGCCATCATGCCGCCGGCGACGTTCACGACGTTCTTGCCCTGTGCCGCAGCGAACTCACAGGCGTGGAAGCTCCGCCCTCCGGATCTGCAGATCACGTACGTCGGCTCGCCTGCGTCGTCGGCGCCGAAGACGTCGAGGTGATCGGGCACGGTGCCGAGCGGCACGTGTGTCGCGGTGGCGACGTGGCCGGCAGCCCACTCGTCGGCCTCACGCACGTCGACGAGCGGCACGGGCCCGCCTGCTGCCGTGGCCACAGCCACGAGTTCTTCCACCGAAATACTCTGTATCGACACGCTGCGACCTTACTGGTCGGGCACATCGTCCGGCCGGTTCACGTTCCGCATGACGTCTGGATCGACCGGCTGCTCGACGATCTCCAACTGGTCGAGGATCGCGTGGACGGCCCGAGTTCCGTTGCCGAACGCTTCGACGATGTCGGCGAACGACTCCTGATTCCACAGGACCAGGCCCGGATCGCGGCGTCCGCTGTGCGCGACCACGGCTGCTGCTGCCGGTGTCGCTGCCGCAGCAGCGAGCAGGGTGCGTACCGTCTGCTCGTCGAGGAGCGGAAGATCGCATGCCGCAACGAGGACGTGGGACACGCCTGAGACGTGCTCGAAGTGCTCCAGCGCGGTGAGCACGCCGCCGAGCGGTCCTTCACCCGGATATCGGTCGGTGACGAGGTCGCAGCCGAAACCTGCGTCTCCGCCGACGATGGCGACCGGCGCACAGCCACCGGCAGTCAGTGCTTCGGCGACGATTTGGCCCATCGGAGTCCCGCTGATCCGGATCAACGACTTCGTCCGGCCCATCCGAGTGCTCGCTCCTCCGGCGAGGACTGCGCCCGCGACCTGCATCGGCGCGAGTCAGCTCGAAGGAATGCCGGTCGGGTCGAGTTGCAGCAGGAACAGGTGAATGCGTTCCGCCTCGTCGGTTTCGCCGATCTCTGCGGCCATGGCGCCGAGACCACGCAGTGCACGCAGGAAGCCGTGATTGGTCGGCTCGGCCCAACGGACGTAGCCACTCCCCCGCCATCCGCTGGCGCGCAGCGTGTCGAGGCCGCGGTGGTAGCCGACCCGATATGCGGCGTATCTCTCGATGGTGTCGCGGCCGAGATCGCCGAGTTCGGCCCATCCGGCCAAGAAGCGCGGCGACGCAGCAACCACGTCGGCAACGGCTGCACGGCGGTCGGATTCGGGCTGCGCGAGCGCATCGGCGAGACGTCGGGCATCGTCCACGTCAGCGGGTGGCAGCACGGTCGTCGGGAGACCGGTGGACAGATTGATCGGCGAGTCACTCATCGGCTGCGAGCGTACTGGCCCGTCGGTCAGGGCATCTGTGCGAGCAGCATCCGTTGTGCAGAGCCCGTGGTGAACAGACCGGTTGCCTCCTCCATGCGCGCCGCCCATCGTTCGTCTCCGGCAATGGCGGCGGTGGCGTCGTCGATCTGGGCGCCGGACTCGTATCCGAGGAACCAGGTCACGGTCATGAAGTTGCCTGCCGTCGCAAGTGCCACCTGGCCATCGAGGCCCGTGACGTCCTTGGTGAGTTCCTGCATCGAGACCGCCCAGGCCATCGCCTCGGTCGGCGAACCACTGATCTCGGCAGTCGTGACCGAGACGAACGGCCGCGGCCCGCCATCGCCGCTCGCGGCGACGATCTGATTGCTGTGCCGTTCGGCGGGCCCCATGGTCAGATCACCCATCGCCTCGCCGTGCAGCCGATAATCGGGGTCGCCACCGAGCTTGACGGTCGCGTCGACCAGATCGGCCATGCTGTCGTGTCGCAAGCTGATCGCGAACGAGCCCATCGGCGCGCCCTGCAACGCCGCCCACGCACTGACCTCCAGTCCGGTGACCGCGGCCAGAACGCCACGCATGCCGGCGACGTGCTCGCCGAGTGCGGCGGCCTTTCCGGGTCGTGCGGTCATCGATGCAGCTGAGATGTACATGTCGTCTCCTCGTTGTTCTCTTTGGTGTGAGACGCAGCGTTCTCCAGCCGAGTTGCAGTCGTGCCCCAGCCGTGTTGCGCAGCGGTACGTGTCAGGTCGTCTAACGTCAAGAATGGCAAGGGAGGGTTGTCGTGGCGCTCGTCGTCGGGGTACTGGGTTCGATCACGCTCGTGGTCGATGGAACCGAACGACCGCTCGCGAGCGCAGCGCAACGTCGACTCCTCGCCATGTTGTCGATCGAGGAGGGCGCGGTGGTCTCGATCGACCGTCTCGCTCACGAGTTGCGCGTGTCGAATGGTGCCGTCCGAACGGCGATCAGCCGCTTGCGTGGCACCGCCGGCGCCTCCCACATCGTCAGGGAACCGCCCGGCTACCGACTCGTCGGCGCCGAACTCGATGTGGACCTCGTGCATCGACTCCTCGGGGCGTCGGACGCGGCCGAGCCCCGAGACCGACTGGAACTGTTGCAGCGAGCTCACTCCTGTTGGCGAGGGCGATCTCTTGCGGAATTCGAGAGCGAGGAGTGGGCGATTGCAGCGGCGCAGGGCTTCTCGGAACTCCGCGCCGAGGTCGACGAGGAACGTATCGACGCGTTGCTCGTGACCGGTCACGTCGCCGACGCGCTCGGAGCGCTCGCCACGCACATCAGGCAGCACCCCTTTCGCGAACGTCCACGATGTTCGTTGATGACCGCGCTCGCTCTCCACGGACGATCCGTCGAGGCGCTCAGAGCCTCACGACGCTTTCGGGCGATGCTGCGCGACGAAGCAGGTTCCGTGCCCTCGCAACACTTTCAGGAACTCGAACTCGCCATCCTCGACGGACGGCTCGGAGACAACGACTCGATTGGTCCGGACGGGCTGGCTTCGCCGTCGAAGTGAGACCCACTCGCAGCGACTCGCCCATTAGGCTCGCCCCGTGTTCGCCCTCAGTCTCGAAGCCGCAAAGAACGCCGCGATCGCAGTTGTCGCTGTGTTCGTCGTCGGCTCCGTCGTCGCAGCTTGGGTCATGAAGACCATCATCCAGAAGCTCGCGACCACCGCAGTGCTCCTGTTGCTCGCGTTCTCGGTCTACAGCCAGCGCACCTCGCTGCAGGACTGTGCCGACAAGGTCAAGGGCAACTTCGCCCGCGAGGGCACGAGCGTCACGGTGACCGACACCGATTGTTCGTTCTTCGGGACGACAGTCACGGTGAAGGATCCGCGCGCCGACACCGGCGCGACCGGGTGACTGCCTCGGCACCCGACGGAGATCAGCCGATTCCGGCGGACACTCCACCGGACACTCCACCGGACACCACGACGAACACCACCACGGACACCACGACGAACACCACGACGAACACCACCACGAACACCACCACGAACACCACGACGAACACCCTGGCGCGGCTGACCGCAGCCAAGGCCGTCGCCAACACCGCGCTGCGCTGGATCCCACCGTTCCTGCCCACACTCGAGCGGGCCTTCGGTGTGTCCACCACGCAACTGACCACGGTGCTCGGGGTCGGCGAAGCTGCTGGACTGTCGACGATCTTCGTCGGCCGACACCTCGATCGGGGCCGCGAGCGCCTCGTCATGATCAGCGGCCTGTCGGCGATCTCGATCTCGTCGATCATCGCCCTCGGTGGATCAATCTGGACCTTTGCGATCGCATTCGTCCTGCTGATTCTCGGTGTCGCCAACTTCACGGTTGCCGGCCACGTCTGGATCAGCCACCGGATCGACTATCGCTGGCGGGCTCGCTCCATCGGTCTGTTCGAGACCTCGTGGGCGATCGCGCTCCTCATCGGCGGGCCGATCATCGCCGTGCTGATCAACCTGTTCGGCTGGCGCGGGCCCTTCGTCTTCCTCGCCGCTGCGTGTGCGCTCGCCGCCATCGGGATCGCCGTCTCGCTGCCGGTCCACGTTCCAGCGTCCAGCACCGTGACCGCTGCACCGGCAGCGGCACCCTCGCCGAGACGTCTCACGCGCAAGGCGTGGCTCGTCGTGATCGGGTCAGCGACCATGGCCCCCGCCGGGCTGTCGATCTTCGTCATCTCCGGCACATGGCTCGATGACGCGTTCGGCGTGTCGACGGGTGGGCTCGGCCTGATCGTGATGGGCTTCGGGGGCGTTGAACTGGTCGCGAGTACGGGGACTGCGGCCTTCGCAGATCGGCTGGGCAAGTTGCGCTCCACTCTCGCCGGCCTGGTCGTCCTGCTGGTCGGGCTGGGCATCATGCTCGCTGCCGGCGACCGACTCTGGATCGGCGTCGCCGGCCTGCTCGTCCTCCTCCTCGGGTTCGAATACGGCTTCGTCACCTCGTTGTCCCTCGTCAGCGAAGCAATGCCGGAGGCTCGCGGCACCACGCTCGCGACCAGCAACGCCGTCGGCACGCTGACACGCGGGTCGGGCACGATTCTGTCCGGCTTGCTCTATGGCGCATGGGGCATCGGCGGGTCCGCCGCGCTGTCCGCCGGCGCAGCGATCATCGCGACGTCGTGCTTCCTGCTCAGTCGACGGATCGACTGAGCCATCTCCCGATCAGGTCTGCCAGCTCGGCGGGGTGCGTGTTCGGTGCGCCATGGCCAGCTCCGTCCAGCTGGACGTGCTCGGCCCGGTCGAGCATGTCGGCGAGCACACGCATGCCACGCTGATGATGTGGGCGACCGTGCTCGCCACTGATTGCCAACGTCGGGCAATCGATTCGATCGGCATGCCAGGGAGCAGCCCGACGCAGGTCGGTCAGCTCACCCATCATCGCAATGCCCTCGGACCGACGACCCTGTCGAGTCGAGTCGGGAAGGCGATCCCACCGGTCGTCGCCGATCAGACGCCGCATGAACGCCTCCGCCGCATCGCCCGCATCCGCATCGCCGCCATCACGAGATGCTTGCGCTGCGGCTCCGCCGGCGGTGTTGCTGGGCCACCAGTCGAACCACGACATCGGCGTCTCGTAGACCACGACCCGCTCGATCAGGTCCGGCCGACGATCGGCCAGACCCAGCACGACGTTGCCACCGAAACTGTGCCCGAACGCGAGGTCGATCGTTCGACCCGGTACGTGCCGATCGAGCACGGTGACGAGGTCCTCGATCTGCTCGTCGAGGGCGAACGACGGACCCACGGCCACCGACCGGGCATACCCCCGTCGGTCGTAGCGGATCACGACGGCTTGGTCAGCGAGCTGTCTGCTGAGTCGCAGCATGCCCGCCGAGCGGTCCATCGTTCCGTGACACAGCACCACGATCGGCACCGAGTGATCGGTGGGGTCGCCCGAGACTGCAGAGAAGAGGTGGTCAGTCGACATGCACGATGCGCATCACGTCCGATGCCGTCCGACCGACCCAGGAACGCTTCGGAACATTCGGATCGAGGCCAGGGGCACCGGCGAGGACGATCACGGTGTCGCCGTGGTGGATCAATCCTCCGCGCAGTGCGGTCTCGACGGCGAACCACACCATCTCGTCGGTCGAACCGTACGTGTCGACCTGCAGCGGGGTGACACCCCAGGTCAGCGCCAGGCTCCGCACCATTGCGGCATCGGGTGACAGTGCGACCATCGTGGCATCAGGTCGGAAGCGAGCCATGGCGCGAGCCGTGCGGCCGCTGTTGGTGCAGCACAGGATCGCTGCAGCCTTGGCATCGATCGCGGCCTGCGACGCAGCATGGGTCAGTGCAGCAGTCACACGATCACTGTGCTCCATCGGATCATGGCGTCCGTCGAGTTGCACACGCCCGAGCCGGTCCGCCCACTGGCGGTAACTCGCCGCGGATTCGGCGCGCTCGGCGACGCGCGCCATCGTCTTGACGACGGCGACCGGGTCGCGACCGATGGCGGTCTCCCCCGACAGCATCACGGCATCGGTCCCGTCGAACACCGCATTCGCCACATCGCTCACCTCGGCGCGGGTCGGCGCCGACGCAGAGATCATCGATTCGAGCATCTGCGTCGCCGTGATGACCGGCGTGCCGACCTCGACGCAGTGGCGGATGATCTGCTTCTGGAGGTGGGGAACATCTTCGATCGGGCAGTCGATGCCGAGGTCGCCACGAGCGACCATCACGGCATCGGACGCCTGGACGATCTCTTCGAGGTTCGAGATCGACGAACTCGTCTCGATCTTCGAGACGAGCTGGCAGCGGGTACCGACGACCTCACGCACCTGTTGGACATCGATCGCCTGGCGGACGAAGGAGACGGCCATGAACTCGACACCGGCGTTCGCCATGTGTTCGGCCAGCACGAGGTCTTCCTCGGTGGGTGTGGTGAGCCGGAGGTTGTCGGACGGCAGATGCACGCCGGGCTGGCCGTTCGCCGTGCCACCCGTCTCGACGCGAGCGAGCGCGCACTCCTCGCCGACCGACTGCACGGACATCGAGATCGCTCCGTCGCCGAGCATCACGTGGCCGCCGATGGTCAGGTCCTCCAGCAACGTCGGGTACTGGACGTAGATGCACGACGAATCGCTCGGCTCGTCGCCGGCACGCAACTCGATCATGCTGCCGACCTTGAGCGGCGCTCCGCCTTCCGGGAAGCGACCGGACCGGATCTTGGGGCCCGGCAGGTCGGCGAGTACGGCGATCTGGCGACCGACGGCATCGGCGGCTTGGCGCACGGTGTCGAGACGGGCCAGGTGTTCGTCGATCGTGCCGTGGCTCAAGTTGAGTCGCACCACGTCGACGCCGGCGCGGATGAGATCCTGGAGGCCCGTGAGGCTGTCGCTGGCCGGCCCGATGGTCGCCACGATCTTCGTCCTGCGTGTCATATCTGCTTGTCTATCTGCTTGTCTGTGTGAAATGGAGTTGTTGTTGATCCGCCATGCGCTTCCGGTCCGACGCGAGTTGGAGTCCGGAGCTGCTGACCCCGAGCTGTCCGAAGCCGGCCTGGCGCAAGCAGTCCACCTCGCTCAGTATCTCTCATCGGAGCATCTCGACGGCGTCTACGCCAGTTCGATGCAGCGAGCACGCCAGACCGCCGAGCCGATGGCCGCCGAGCGTGACCTCGAGATCGTCCTGCGCGACGGGATCACCGAGTTCGACCGATTCAGCTCCGAGTACGTGCCGGTCGAAGAACTCAAAGCCGCAAACGATCCACGCTGGCAGCAGATGCTCGCCGGCGAGTGGGACGGCGACGAGGACGAGGACGAGTTCCGATCGCGCACGATCGAAGCCATCGAGGAGATCATCGCCGACCACTCGGGTCAGCGCATCGCCGTCGTCTGTCATGGCGGAGTCATCAATGCCTACCTCAGCTCGATCATGGGTCTGACCGGTGATGCGTCCGGTTCGGGCGGCCGTGGCTTCTTCTATCCGAACTACACCTCGATCCACCGGGTCGCGGCGTCGTCACGTGGGGACCGCTCGGTGATCACGATCAACGAGACCAGCCACCTCCGCAACACGGGCCTCCCGATGGGCCTGTTCCAGAAAGGCTGACGAAGCGTGAGCAGCATGACATCCCTGAGAGACACAGCAGACCTGATCGCCTACCTCGACGCGTCGCCGTCACCGTGGCATGCAGTGGCCTCGACGATCGAGCGGCTCGACGGGTTCACACAACTGCACGAAACCGACTCGTGGGACTCGATCCCGGCCGCCGGCTACGTCGTGCGCAGTGGAGCGATCGTCGCCTGGAAGCTGCCGTCCGGCGACACACCTGCGTCCACTCCGTTCCGTATCACGGGTGCACACACCGATTCACCGTGTCTGCGCGTCAAGCCGCAACCCGACCGCAGCAGCGTCGGCTGGAAACAGCTCGGCGTCGAGGTCTACGGCGGCATCTTGAACAACACATGGCTGGATCGCGATCTCGGTGTCGCCGGCCGGCTGATCGCCGCCGATGGCACGGCATCGCTCGTCGACGTACGTCGCCCGATCGCACGCGTGTCGCAACTCGCTGTCCATCTCGATCGTGGCGTCAACGACAACGGGCTGGTCTTGGACCGGCAACTGCACCTCACCCCCATGTGGGGGCTCGGCGTCGGCGCTCCTGGTGAGTTCGCTCGCTGGATCGGCGACGAGGCCGGTCTCGACGGTGCTCCGGCCTGGTGGGAGCTGTGCCTCTACGACACCCAGGGAGCAGCCATCGTCGGCGCAGACGGTTCGATGCTGGCCTCGGGCCGACTCGACAACCTGCTCTCGTGCTGGGCCGCCACCGCTGCCCTCGTCGCCGCCGACCCGTCCGACCACATCGCAATGATCGTCCTCAACGATCACGAAGAAGTCGGCTCGTCGAGTGCGACCGGTGCCGCGGGCCCGCTGCTCGAGAACGTCATCGAACGCATCGTCGAGGTCCGCAGTCGCATCACTGCATCCGGCGCTGCATCCGGCTCCGGTGACGACTTCCATCGGGCAATCGCCGGTTCGATGTGCATCTCGGCGGACAACGCGCACGCCGTGCACCCGAACTACGTCGAGCGCCACGACCCCGAGCACCGCCCGATGGTCAACGCCGGCCCCGCACTGAAGGTCAATTCGAACCAGCGGTACGCGACCTCGTCGGAGACCGCATCGGCTTTTCAACGGGCGTGCGACGAAGCCGACGTGCCGTGGCAGGTGTTCGTGTCGGCCAACAACATGCCGTGCGGCTCGACCATCGGGCCGATCACCTCGACGCGACTCGGCATCGCAACGGCAGACATCGGCGTCCCCCAGTTGTCGATGCACTCCGCTCGCGAACTCTGCGGTGCCGACGACCCCGGACACCTTGCTGGCGCCCTCACGGCGTTCTTCACCTGACGATCTCTCTTCGACCTTCCCGAGCGGACAATCTCTAACGGACAATCTCTAGCGGACAATCTCTAGCGGACAATCTCTAGCGGACATCGTCGTACAGCCGTTGCAGCTCGGTGTGCAACTGCGCAGTGGTCGCCTGCACAGCCGTTCGTGATGCTCGGCCGTTGGGCCCGACCTCGACGTGCAGAGGTTCGCCGATCAACACCCGCACCTTGCGCGGAAAGACGAACTTCGCTCCACGCGGCATCACGCGATCGGATCCGCCGATGGCGACCGGGATCACCGGAACGCCGGCCTTGGCCGCGATGAACGCCGTGCCGTCGAACAACGGTTGCACGACGGGACCGTCCTTACGCTCGCCTTCAGGGAACAGCACGAGCGGCTCGCCCGCTTCGAGAACCGCCACGCAGCGTTGCATCGCCTCACGATCGACGGTGCCCCGCGACACGGGGAAGGCACCGAGCGCCGAGATGAACTTGCCGAAGGTGGCGTACTTCCACATGGAATCCTTGCCCATGTAGCGGATCCTCCGGCTCGAGATGCAGGCCGTGATCGGTGTGTCGACGTAGCTGCGGTGCACCGACGCGAGGATGTATGCGCCGTTGCGCGGGAGGTGCTCACGGCCGGTGATCGACATCCTGGTGTAGAGCTGGGTGAACCAGCACACTGCGGAGCGGACGACCGTGTAGAGAATTTTCGTGCCGCGTGTCTGGCCGGCGAACCCGGTCTCGACCCTGGACATCAGGCGGTCCCGACCTCGAGCATCGCCAGGACGCGTGCGACGACATCGTCGATCGGTACCCCACTCGTGTCGACGATCACGGCTCCGTCGGCTTCGATCAGCGGGCTGTTCGTTCGTGACGAGTCCTTGCGATCGCGCTCGATGATCGACGCTTCGACCTCGTCGACGTCGCCGCCGATCTCAGCGACACGCCGCTCCGCACGAACCCGGGGAGACGCCGTGATGTACAGCTTGAGTCGAGCGTCGGGAAAGACCACCGACCCGATGTCGCGGCCTTCGACGACGCCACCACCGTGTTCGGCGACCCACTCGCGTTGGCGTCGGACGAGTTCTGACCGGACTGCACTGTTCGCCGCGACCGAGCTGACTGCCGAGGTGACCTCGCGGCCACGGATCTCGATGGCAGCGTCCACGCCGTCGACGGTGATGCTGTGGTCGTCGATCACCAGCTCGATGGCATCGGCCACACGGGCGACGGCGTCTTCGTCGGCGGGGTCGAGCCCGCGCCGCAGGACGCCGAAGGTGACACCGCGATACATCGCTCCGGTGTCGAGATAGCCGAGGCCGAGCCGCTCGGCGAGTGCACGACCGACCGTGCTCTTCCCGGCACCTGCGGGACCGTCGATGGCGATGACCAGCTCACCATGCAGGTCGGCGTTCACCAGCTCACTCCCATGGGCCGACCTTCGTCGTAGCCGGCCGAACTCTGCACGCCGACGACGGCACGATCGTGGAACGCCGGTATCGAATCGGCGCCCGCGTACGTGCACGCCGACCGGAGACCGGCGACGATCTGGTCGATGATGTCCTCGACTCCCGGACTCGCCGGGTCGAGGTACATCCGCGACGTGCTGATGCCCTCCTCGAACAGTTCCTTGCGCGCCCGGTCATAGGCACTCTCGGTCCGTGTGCGGTTCTTCACCGCTCGGTTCGATGCCATGCCGAAGCTCTCCTTGTACAACCGCCCGTCCGGATCGCGCAGCGTGTCGGCCGCCGACTCGTACGTGCCTGCGAGCCAGGATCCGAACATCACGTTCGCAGCGCCGCCGGCCAAGGCGAGGGCGACGTCGCGGGGGAATCGGACACCGCCATCGGCCCAGACGTGTCGGCCGAGGCGGGCAGCCTCGGCCGCACATTCCACCACCGCAGAGAACTGCGGACGACCGACACCGGTCATCATTCGCGTCGTGCACATCGCACCGGGACCGACACCGACCTTGACGATGTCGGCACCGGCTTCGACGAGTTCCCGCGTGCCGTCGACGGTCACGACGTTGCCCGCAACGATCTTCGCCTCGGGCAGCGCTGCACGAACCGCCTCGATCGCTCGCAGCGTGCGGGTCTGATGTCCGTGAGCAGTGTCGATCACGAGGACGTCGGCGCCGAAGCGGGCGAGTTCCGTGGCCCGAGCTGCCGGGTCACCGTTGATTCCGACGGCGACACCAACCAGCAACCGACCGTCGGCGTCCACGGCGGGGCGATAGATCGTGGAGCGGAGGGCGCCCGTTCGGGTGACGACCCCGACGAGTCGACCACCGTCGTTGGAGGTGTCGACGACCGGGGCGACGTGCAACCGCATGCCCTCGAGCTGCTCGAACGCGGTCGCCGGGTCGACGTCGGCCTCGACGATGTGGATGTTCCGACTCATGACGGCGTGCAGTTGCGTGAAGCGATCGACGCCTTCTTGATCACGTTCGGTGAACACCCCGACCGGACGACCGTCGTCGACGACCACGACGGCGCCGTGCGCCCGCTTGTGGATCAGCGACATCGCGTCACCGATCGTCGCGTCGGGCGTCAGCGTGATCGGGGTCTCGAACACGGGGTGGCACTGTTTGATGTACTCGATGACGCGTCCGACGACGTCGACGGGAATGTCCTGCGGGAGGATCGCGATCCCGCCGCGACGGGCGACGGTCTCGGCCATCCGCCGACCGGCGACGGCCGTCATGTTCGACACGACGAGTGGGATCGTCGTCCCGATGCCGTCCGGTGTCGTCAGATCGACATCCATCCGCGACCCGACATCGGACAGGCTGGGGACCATGAACACATCGCTGTAGGTCAGATCGTGTTCGGGCTGGTGAAGTAGGCGCATGGGCTGGCTCGTTTCAGGCACGTCGTGCACGGCGGCGCTGCACTTAGCGGACGAGGGGAGGATACGGCCTAGTCTTGCCGCTGCATGGGATCGGTTGCGCTGGTACACGGTTGGGGTGGTTCGTTCGCAGCCACATGGCAGCGGAGCGGATTCACCGCGCTGCTCGAAGACGGTGGGAAAGACGTGGTCGGCATCGACCTGCTCGGCCACGGAACCGCGCCCAAGCCGCACGACCCCGAGGCGTACGACGACCTGACCGCCCGCGTGTTCGACGCGATCGATGCCAGCTCCCCCGATGAGCCGGTCGAAGCCGTCGGTTTCTCACTCGGCGCACTCACCCTCCTGCGTGCCGCCGTCGCTCGTCCGGAGCGATTCAGCCGACTCGTTCTCGCGGGCATCGGCCAGAACGTCATCGAACGCGATCACGCCGGAGCCGAGCGCATCGTCGCCGGCTTGGAACAAGTCATCGCGAGCGGCGAATCGTCGTTCGACGAACTCGACGAGATGGACCACACCGCCCGACTCTTCGTGCAGTACGCACAACAGCCGGGCAACGACATCGTGGCGCTCACGGCCGTCATGCGGCGCCCACCTGCCGGCGACCTCGATGCCGCGGCGTGTGGAGCGATCACCTGTCCCGTGCTCATCGTGGTCGGTGATCGGGACTTCGTGCACCCTGGTGACGAACTCGCCGGTTGGTTCGCCGACGGACGCTGTGAGACGTTGCCGAACGTCGACCACTTCGCCACACCGGAGGCGTTCGGTTTCTTCGACGCCACCCTCGAGTTCCTCGACGCCATCTGAGGACCCCTGCGCCCGTGTCGTTGATCACCACCGACCTCGGCCGCGCCGTCGACGCGCTTCGTGCCGGTGGTCTCGTGGCCGTGCCCACCGAAACGGTCTACGGACTTGCGGCTGATGCGACCAACGCCGTGGCGGTCGACCGCATCTTCGAGGTGAAGGGCCGTCCGACCGGCCATCCGTTGATCGTCCACTTCGCAGCCGCTGCTGACCTCGATGTCTGGTCGACCGATCCGTCCGACACTGCGCGACGTCTCGCCGCGCTCTGTTGGCCGGGGCCGCTGACCTTGATCGTGCGCCGGTCACCGCTCGTCCCCGACGCGGTGACCGGAGGCCGCGACACCGTCGGCGTGCGGGTCCCTGCACACCCGATGCTGCACGACCTTCTCCACCGCTTCGGTGGCGGTGTGGCAGCACCATCGGCGAACCGTTTCGGCGCCGTCAGCCCGACCTCGGCCGAGCACGTCCTCGCCGACCTCGGCGATGTTCTCGACCCTGCCCGCGACGTCATCTTGGACGGCGGCCATTCGGCGATCGGCCTGGAGAGCACGATCGTCGACACCACCGTCGAGCCACCGCAGCTGCTCCGAGCCGGTCCGGTCACGGAGGAGCAGATCGGTGCGTTGGCCGCGCCGACAGGTCCGTCTCGGGCCAGCGGCATGCTCGCATCGCACTACGCGCCGCGCTGCGAAGTCCGCCTGGTCGACAGCAGCGACGACGCCACGGCACTGCGCTCCGGGACACCCGGCGCACGGGTGCTCGATCTGTCCGATGACCTCGTCCGCTTTGCCCGGACGCTCTATGCCGAGTTGCGTGGCGCCGACGCCGACGGTGTCTCGACCCTGATCGTCGTGCTGCCTCCGCCGACGGGACTGGGTCTGGCCATCAGGGATCGACTCGGCAAGGCCGCGGCACCGCGACCCTGAGTGTCACGGCCAGTCGTACCGGTTGAGCTGCTCGACCCACGTGTCGCGCACCCATTCGATGTCGGGCACCGGCTGTTCGGCGTAGGCCGCGAGGGTGATGCTGACCGTCGAGGCTCCCGCATCGGGAACCAGTTCCAGGCGGCACCAGCACTCCCCAGGTTGGTACAAGTGAACGTCGAGTCGGTAGGGAGGGTCGTCGTCGAGCACCTCACCGATCCATCCGGTCACGACGAGCAGCGCTTCGAAGGTCTCGACGGGCAGCGCCTCGACGGTGAACGAGGGAACGTCGCGCGACACCCCGACCGGCTCGCCGTCTGCCACACCGCCTGGCGCGCCACCGGCTCGCCGCGCTGGCTCGAGCCGCTCCGCTGACTCGAGCCGCTCCGCTGACTCGAGCCGCTCCGCTGACTCGAGCCGCTCCGCGATGAGCCGGAGAGCTGCTCCGGCGGCGCCGTTCACTGATCGCATCACGTCGGCGTCGCCACCGGTGTCGGGGTGGTGCTGCTTGGCGAGATCGCGTCGCGCGGTGCGGACGTCGCCCGCCGACGCAGTGCTCGGCAAGCCCAAGACACCGAACGGGTCACCGGTCGGGTCGCTCATCGATCGCGCACCGCTGCGTAGCGCTGGCGCAGGTCGGCGCCTGGTGCAGCCGGTTCGACCGCGACGCCGACCCCAAGCCCCCATCGTCGCTGGATCACGGCACTGTCCACCTGTTCGAGCACAGACGCCGCTTGTACAGCAGCACCCGTCGCCACGGCTTCGGCGACACTGCTGACCACGACGGGTCGGTCGACCAGGCCGGCAATGA
>RCMY010004618.1_pt1 | contig 16278 bp, 15 predicted proteins | sample 2041341 | NCBI WGS metagenome assembly RCMY01 (sample SAMN09708234, study PRJNA481090) | Marine sediment metagenome, whole genome shotgun sequencing project. | reverse complement strand
TTCCCAGTTCCGGAATTTCCGGCAATAATTACTCCTTGTTTGCGTCGAATAAAGTCAAGCTTGGCCAATTCCAGGATCTGTACCTTGTCGATTCCTTTCTGGAAGTCAAAATCAAAATCAGTCAGTAGCTTTCTGTCTGGAAGCTTTGATTCCTTGATCCGCCGTTCGATTCTCCGCTGGATGAGGGAATCGGCCTCTGCGGTCAGCAGTCGTTCAAGCAGCTCGGTCGGCGGCGTGGCTGATTGAGCGGCACGGGCGAGTTCATCATCGAGGATCGCTGCTATTGTGCTGAGCTTGAGGGTTTTCAGGCTGGTTTGAATCAGTTCCAAGCTGCCCTTTGCTGGTCGATGTTTCATGACGATTGTCTCCTAAAAGTGAGCTGTACTCCTGTAACGACCGCTGTTTGATCGGCGGCAGGGCCTTGCGCAAATTATCCGCAGCTTGTTCGTTGCGATATGATTCCAGGGTTCGTGGTTTTGCCTTGATTTTGAGAATACGCTCCACCGCCCGATGGTCATAGGCGTGGTACCGGCAGGCGTGGGTAATCGCTCGATGGATATCGTCAGAGTGGTAAGTTTCTTTCTGACGTAGTATTGCCCTGACGTGAAAGCCACCGTTCTTTGATTGTTGTCCCATAAGCCCTGCCAAGAAAGACTCGGCGTCGTCGCCGAGAGCAAGGAATTGATCTCGGACCGGTTCCAGGCCATAGCGCACTGCGCGTGGGCCATGGATACCCTTGGCATCAAGGGTTATCACCGCTCCGGCTTGAAGGCGCTCGTGCCGTACGATCAGGGCCAGTTCCGGTGAATAGACGAATATTTCATGCTCTGTGGCCTTCAAGGTCAGAATATCGGTCACATATTCGTAGGGTACCGGATAGCGGTTGGTTTCAAACTCAAGATATCCTTCAATACTGCAGACCCGTAAAGCCACCTCTCCTGCATCGTACGGACAATGCGGCAGCGGAGTCAGCGCCTCTAATTCCTCTTCCATAAATAACTCCAGGGGTGGTCTACCGGTGGTGTCATGGATATGAGTGTCCGAACGGTTTTGCAGCCACCAACGGGCAAATACTTTGAGTTCCTCAAGGTCTTGGAACCTCCGGCCCCCGAGTAAATTATGTTCCACGTATTGGAATGGCCTTTCAATTTTTTTGGTCTGAACCGTCAACTACTCCCCTATGCAAGGGTGAGGCAGAAACTTTTCAAATCACCCATCCCTTCCATCCCCTCTACGGAAAATCTTACACCCTGGTTACCTACAGGCATACATGGGGAGAAGATCGTGTCTACTATCATGACGAGTCGGGAAAATTGTGCCAGGTTCCGGCTGGTTGGACAGATTTTCTCGGACAAGATCCTTTTGTAGCAGTCGCCGCCAGGCGCTCTCCATTCCGGATTATTGATCTTTTGGAATTGTGTCGTTTGCTTGCCGGCATTTCTGAGTCTTCCGATCGGGAGAAGGAGGCCGGGAAATGTGTAAAGTAAAATATGCCGATAATGTAAAGACAATTATGCCGGAATATACTTGTGCTTACCGCAATATATCTGCATTATACAGTAATAAATGCTTGACATTGGGATATAATAATGTTGAAAAATGGGTAACGGTAGACATAATTTTATTTACGGACACTGCCAACAATTCCCTAAGAGATTCCGATGCCAAAATCATCCTCCCCCGACCCCAAGGCCAAGGCACTGGACGAGCAGGGTATTCTCAACCCCCGTCCGGAAGACGTCAAGGATCCCCTGTTCCGGGAGAACGAATTTTTCGATCCACGGGATCTCTTGCAGGTCAAATACGAGATGCTGCGCCGGCATCAAATCGAGGGCTTGCCGGCCACTTCTGCCGCCCAGGCCTTCGGCTTTTCACGTGTTACCTTCTACCAGACAGTAAAGAGGTTCGAAGAGGAAGGGCTTGGAGGACTTTTCCCCAAGCTGCGTGGACCGAAATCTGCCCACAAACTCTCAGAGGAGATAATTGCCTTTGTAATATCAGCTTTAGCCGAAGATCCGACGCTTCAACCTCCTGTCCTGGCCGAGTTCATCAAAGTTCGTTTCGATATCTCTGTCCACCCGCGCAGCATCGAGCGGGCCCTGGCGCGACGACAAAAAAAACGCCGAAATTTGAGATAGTTTGGAAAAATTATCGAGCAGCCGCTGAACGTTATGAGCAACTAAGGAGCCAGGCCTTGCATCGACCGGCGACCGGACCCGGACTGGGGCTGTTCGTGCAGCGAGGGATGGCAGCTTGGATTACGGCATGGGGAGGTTATGAACCGGCAGTGGAGGTGCCTGCAGGAGACAACACCACGCAGTACCGATCTTCTCTGGCCCCGGATGTGGTGATGATCCTGGCAGGCATGGCGTTATCTTGCGTAAAGGAGGGAGGAAAATGCTGACTGAAGCCCATTCAAAGATCAGAAGCTCGCACCTCAAAAAGGATGCGTATCTCTATGTCCGACAATCAACCGTAAGGCAGGTCTTCGAGAACACCGAGAGCACGAAGCGCCAATATGCCCTCCGGCAGCGGGCTGTGGCATTGGGCTGGCCGATTGAACGGGTTCACGTGATCGACACCGACCTCGGTCAGTCCGGCGCTTCAGCAGTTGATAGAGAAGGATTCAAGCGGTTGATCACCGAGGTGAGCCTTGGCAACGTGGGGGTTGTACTCGGCCTGGAAGTATCTCGTCTGGCCAGAAACTGCACCGACTGGCACCGTCTTTTGGAACTATGCGCCCTTACCGAAGCACTCATCTTGGACGAAGATGGTCTTTATGATCCCAACGACTTTAACGACCGCCTGCTGTTAGGCCTAAAAGGCACGATGAGTGAGGCGGAACTCCATTTTTTGCGGGCCCGGCTGCAGGGAGGGATCCTCAACAAGGCAAAACGCGGAGAACTGGCATCGCCTTTGCCTGTAGGCTTTATCTACGATGAGCAGAAAAAGGTTCATCTGGACCCGGACTCCCAAGTGCGCGAGACCATTGCCTTGTTATTTCAGACTTTTCGCCGGCTGGGTTCAGCTTATCAGACGGTCAAGTACTTCAGAGACCAGAAGGTGCTGTTCCCGCGCCGCCTGCGAAAGGGGCCGAACAAAGGTGAGCTTGTCTGGGGAGAATTGTGCCATTCCCGTACGCTTAATCTCTTGCACAACCCGAGATATGCGGGTGCTTTTGTGTTCGGACGGATGCAGTCCTGCAAAGGCGTGGATGGCAAAACAGTCTTCAGGAAGCGCCCAAGAGAAGAGTGGCTCTCGCTGGTGCCAGGGATTCATGAAGGCTATATATCCTTTGAAGAATATGAGGATAATCAGCGCCGACTTCAGGAATGTGCCCAGGCCCACGGATTGGATCGGCCCAAGAGTCCGCCGCGGGAAGGTCCTGCACTGCTGCAGGGGATTGTGATCTGTGGAATTTGCGGTAGTCGCATGACAATTCGTTATCATCAGCGGCAAGGCAACCTGTTGCCGCAATACACCTGCCAGAGTGATGGCATCGAGAATGGACGGAAATCTTGTCAGATAATACCCGGAATCACTGTAGATCGCGCCATTGGAGAACTCTTGATGGAAACCATGACGCCGATGGCACTCGATGTTGCTCTTGCGGTTCAAGAGGAGCTCTCGAAAAGGCTCGACGAGGCTGATAGGTTACGCGCCAAACAGGTGGATCGTGTTCGTTACGAAGCGGACCTTGCCCGCCGTCGCTATATGCAGGTTGATCCCAACAACCGGCTCGTTGCAGATGTACTGGAGGCGGAATGGAATCAAAAACTGCGCGATCTAGAGCAGACCCAGGAAGAAGCCGATCGGCAAAGTCAATCTGACCGTCTCATGATCAGCGAAGAACAGCGCGTACAAATCCTTGCCCTCACCACAGATTTTCCGAGACTGTGGCAAGACCCCAATACACTTGACCGGGATCGCAAGCGGATGGTACGCCTGCTTGTAGAAGATGTCACTCTCACTCGCATAGAGAACATAATGGTGCAGGTTCGCTTCAAGGGTGGCACAACCAAAACCCTGGAAGCCACTATACCTCTGCCGGCTTATAAGACATGGCAGACGTCAGACAAGGTCATAGCCCACATTGATCGGCTTCTGGACGACCTCACGTATGAACAAATCGCATCACGGCTCAATGATGAGGGATTACATTCCGGCAAGGGGAGATCGTTCACTGGAATACTTGTCGGCAACATCTGCAGAAAATACGGTTTGAAAGACCGATGGCACCGGCTTCGTAACCGAGGTTTGCTGACAGTTGAAGAAATGGCGGACACTCTTGATGTCTCTACTGCCACCGTAAAGGTATGGCGTAGGCATGGCCTTCTGAAAGGACATGTCTATAATGATAAGCAACAATGTCTCTTCGAACCGCCCGGTGCTGATAGGCCGGTTAAACATCATCATAACATAAACAATCAAAAAGACACGGAAATGTCAAATTCCTGCCTGATCACACGAAAGAGGTGCAGTATGAAGCATAGTCCTTTGTTTGGGGTCGTTTTGGCATACAGGCGATGGGTTTGCATTGGTAATGGGTAATAAATGCAGCAAAAGACGGATTAAATACCGGCTTTCCCGCCTCCCAGCGCAGTACAACAGTCTTTTCGTTATCATACAGGCACTGTCGGGGCGTGCCGTTAAAGTGAGAAAAACTGTCCTGATGGCGTCGGATCAGGGTAAAGAAATCTCGGCGCTTGGTAAAATCGATATATTGCCGTCTGGAAAAGCCCAGAATATAAGAAAAACAATTGACCATGATCTTTCCGCAGCGCTTGAAATCAATGGTATATGGACTCCAGTCCATTTGTCCTTGTAAACCTGGTTCCGTTTCAAAGCGGATCACCGGAGTTTTTTTCGGTGTTGGCCGGAGGAGGTGCAACCGCGTCCGCAAAATACTGATACCGCCATCATAGCCGGCTGAAGTGATTTCTTCATAAATGCGCTGACCGGTTATCTTGGGAAAATTCTTGAGCAATTCATTGATCTGGCTGATATAGGGATCCAGCTTACTTTCCCGCAGTGTTCGTTGCTTTACCTGGACAAGATCGTGCCCTTGGCTTCGGTGGTCGGCATGCTTGCGCAAAACACGTCGCACCATGTTACGGCTGACGGCAAAATGTCGGGCAAGCCCCCGGATGCTCCAGCCATCAACGTTCATGGTTACCAGCAGACGTTCCAGTTCTTCGCGGCTTTGAATGATGGGAGTCATGAGGGTCTTTTTTGATAATACTGCATAGTCTGCTGAAACGTTTTGCTGCTTTGCTCAAGGGTCTGCAAGGCCTGTTCACAAATGGTGAGCAAAAAGCGTTCTTCCTCTTCCTCGAATTGTTTGAATTCGGTGTTCTGCACAATAAAGGATGCCGACAGGCACCGCTTTTCCATGAGAAGAAGTTTACGGTGTATATTCCGCACAGTTAAGGAGTAGGATTGGCTTGCCGTAGTATCCAGATGGTTCTGAGGCTGAAGCACCGCCCATGGCCTGTCTAAAAGAGCTTCATGTTCCCACGCGGGCCTGGCGTGTAGTTCATCCACCAGCTTTTTGGTTTCGCGGCAGCTGAGATGATGTTTGCGGATCGATTCCAACAGGTTCTCTTGGTTGCCACGTGGCAACTTGATAAGCTCCCGGGCCATACTGATCGGCAGCAAACCGAGTTTTATCTGATCCCGCCCTTCATCACACAACCGATCGATCAAGGCTATCCGGCGACAGACCCAGCTTTTATGGCGCCCCAGCAGAGTGGCAATCTCAATCTGACTCAGCGTGTCTTCATGAAAGAGTGAATGCACAACCAAGGCCTCTTCCATACTGTTTATTGACTTGCCGACCCAATTCAGTTGCATCAAAGCGGCCTTACCGGCACGAACAGTCAGGCACATTACTCGTGCCTTGAGTTTCTCCATGCTGAGTGCTTTGGCACCGCGCAAACGCTTAAAACCATCAAGTAGTTGATAGTCGTCTTGGGCAACTTTGCTGACAACCACCGGCATGACCTGGCCATAGCGCTCCATTGACCGGAGTATGGCACTATCTGCTCCGGGATTGACGATTCGTAAGGTACTGAACTGTTCGCCAATGCAATCTAAGGTGAGTTCTATCGTTTCCACGGCAGGGGCAAGTGATGATGTTGACATGGTGCCTCCAGACTAAAAATGATAGACACAATATATCTTATGACCCTTGGGAAATACTATCACCTCTTGGACGACATCTCGGGGGTAGTTGTGATGGATCCCCAGTATTTTCATAATGTTGTCTCTTTATCACCTCTTGAACGGACCTGAAGAGTTGTCGTGCTATATATTCTATAATTACAAACTGTTGTACCCCTATCACCTCTTCAATGAGAGACCTAGGTAGTTGTGGAAATGAAGCAGAACTGGGGGCGAAAACATGCGACTTCGATGTGGTGGCTGCAGCTGATGCACTCTTGCTGCCTTCTTTTTCATTGACCCCAAGTGCCAGCTTGTCGCTCAAATAATTTTCCTGAACACAGTTGCGGTTTTTTCTGTTCCACTCGGCGCATTTTTCGGCATGCCATTTTCTCATGCATTCAGGGTCGCCGCAGGTCTTCTGTCGATCCCCTACACGAGGGTGCGGCATGAACCATTTTTGACAGATTCGACAAGGACGCTTTTTGCTTTTTCGACGGCTTGGCATCGTTTCCTCCCGGTAATGGATACGAAACGATATTAAAAGAAGAAAAAAAATAGGGGAACTGAAGAAAAGTTGGTGGGTCTCTAAATCGTTGGGAGCTTATTCGTGAAAACCAGTGAGGTGGATTCGTTCTTCGCCGGTGGGTGGGTTCATCTTATCTCGGTGGTGACATGTAGGGCGACTGGACGTTAGCATCATGCTGGCGGGGTGACGAACAATCTTCTTCAATTTTCTGATGAGATAACAATAAATGAATACCTACCCAAAAGAACTGAAAGAAAGCATCATCGCTCGCATGCTGCCACCCAATAACATCGGCATACCAGAGTTGATGCTTAAAACCAGCATTCCTAAAGATACCCTCTATACATGGCGCAGCAAAGCGCTTAAAGATGGGACCTCTTCACAATCAACAGCTACAAGGGGGGTAAGTAGCGAGCAAAAATTCAACATCGTTTTAGAGACAGCAAGCCTGAACGAGTTGGAGCTTGGCGAATACTGCCGACGCAAAGGTCTCTTTCCTCAAATGATTGACGCATGACAGACGACTTGTAAATAAGCCCATGCCCCGCTTGCTCCCAAGGCGGATCGCACAACAATACGTACCCAGAAAAAGGAGATCAAGCGCTTGGCAGTAGACCTAAGGCGGAAGGAAAAAGCCCTGGCGGAGGCTGCTGTCTTATTGGTTCTTCAAAAAAAAGTTCGGTCTCTCTGGGAGGATCCAGAGGACGAAAAATCGCCTTTAAGAAGCGTTTAAAAGTGATTAACTGGATCAATGAGGCCTGCATTAACGGGGCCCGTCAGTCAAAGGCTTATGAAGTACTTGGGATCTCTTCTCGCACCTTGCAACGCTGGCGTGAGAGTGGCCAAGTGACGGCTGATGGTAGAGAGGCATTGGATACTCGCTGTGAACCCCATAATAACCTCTCGTTATTGGAACAGCAGCACATTCTGGATGTGGCCAATTCGCAAGAATTCTCCCATTTGTCGCCGAATCAGATTGTGCCGATTCTTGCTGACCAAGGGCGGTATATCGCCTCGGAATCGACCTTTTATCGTCTGCTGCGTGAAGCCGATCAATTGGCCCATCGAGGCAAGGCGAAGCCGCCAACACGTAAACGCCCGGCACCATTGCAGGCCAACGGACCTAATCAGCTGTGGAGTTGGGACATCACTTACCTGGCAACAACAGTCAAGGGGATCTTTTTTTACCTCTATCTGATCATGGATATCTTCAGTCGTAAAATCGTCGGTTGGGAAGTGTATGAGAACGAGTCGGCTGACCAGGCTTCAAGGGTATTTCGCAAGACCTATTTACGTGAGGGAGTCGCAGGGGAGGACTTGGTACTGCATTCCGATAATGGATCCCCTATGAAAGGCGCTACCATGCTGGCAACCCTACAGAGGCTTGGTGTGATGCCATCCTTCAGTCGCCCCTCGGTCAGCGATGATAACCCATATTCAGAGGCTTTGTTTAAAACATTGAAGTATCATCCGGGCTTTCCGAACAAGCCGTTCGATTGCCTGGAGGAAGCACGCATTTGGGTAGCAGGCTTCCGGCACTGGTATAATGAAGTTCATCGTCATAGTGTTTTGAAAATCGTTACTCCGGGGCAGCGCCACCGCGGTGAAGATATTACTATTCTTGGCCAACGCCGTCTGCTTTACGAGGCTTTTAAAGTGTCTCTACCGGGCCGCTGGTCTGGAGCAACAAGAAACTGGACACCGGTTGAAACAGTATACCTCAATCCAGCAAAACCCGAAAAAAAGGAGGAAGAACTCAAACAAAACACTGCATAAAAAAGCGACATCTTTCTTGACATCGACCGATTTCAATCAAGACCTTCGCCGCCGGAATTAATAACTTCTTTTGGTATCGCAGAAAAGCTTCCGAAGGCACGAAAGGGCCAATAGAGTACGAGTTCACTAAAAAGCGGATAGTATTCTCTCATGAGGGACTTCCCAAGAAGACCGTCTGGTTGCTTATTCGTAGAACCCTGGGCAAGGAACCGCAATATTCGTATTTCATTTCCAATGCCCCCGCCAGTGTCAGATTGCCAACCTTGGCTTGGTTGAGCGGACTCCGGTGGTCAGTCGAGCAATGCTTTGAAGAAACAAAGACCGAGCTGGGAATGGATCAATATGAGGTTCGTAAATTTCCAGGATGGCATCACCATATCTTGACCTGTATGCCTGGTCATTACTTTCTCTGGCATCTCAAAATCAGATTGGGAAAAAAAGCACCAGTTATTGCGCCGTCGCAGCTTAGCCCATGTTTAACAAGATCAGTGCAAAACCCATCTTTTTTCACTCCATTGTGCAAGATATACTCAATAATTTCAGTTGAAACCGTGTTAGGATTTCACTGTAGTGCCATAATAAATACTTCGACTATTGCCTTTTGTGGCGAAATATGTCAATGATCAGACATGTATATTCGACAGACAAAGACCAGCACCTCGGTAACAGGCGAAGCATATTATACCTACCGCCTGGTTGCCTCGGAAAGAATCGGCGGCAAAGTGCGTCAGAAGACCCTGCTTAATCTTGGCAGGAACTTTTCTCTGCCGCGCGAACAATGGCCCCAGCTTTGTACCCGCATTGAGGCGATACTTTCGGGACAAATGGTGCTGGTAGTGGCCTCCGACACAATAGAAAAATTGGCGCAGCGTTATGCAGCACAGTTGATAACTGCTCGGCAACCTGGTGATCAGCAAGAAGAGGTGAAGCCGGTTACCTATGCCGAAGTGGATGTTGCTTCACTGGAGTTGGTACGCCCCCGGTCGATTGGTGTTGAGCATGTGGGGCTAGAGATGCTGAAATGGCTTGGGTTGCCGGAAATTCTTAGCTCAGCTGGTTTTAATGGTATCCAGCAGGCAGCGGCTCTAGGCAGCATCATCGGCCGAATGGCTGAACCTGCCAGCGAACTTGCAACCTGGCAATGGTTGACTGAACGAAGTGCTCTTGGTGAACTCATTGATGTGGATTATGAAGCCATGTCACTGATGCGGTTGTATAGAACCTCAGATCTTCTGGTGCGGCATCGGCAGACAATTGAAACCGCCCTGTTTTCGCGAATCAATGATCTGTTTTCCCTGCCGACAACAGTCACCCTTTATGACCTGACCAACACGTATTTCGAGGGTGAGATGGCCGGCAATGCCAAAGCCCGCCGTGGCCATTCCAAAGAAAAGCGCAGCGATTGCCCCTTGGTGACTCTTGGCCTGGTGTTGGATGGCAGCGGATTTGTCAGGCGCTCACGAATGTTCGAGGGCAGCGTGTCTGAGCCGACAACCCTTCAATCCATGCTTGAAGGGTTGGAGACCCCAAAGGGTGCGATGGTGATCATGGACAGGGGCATCGCCAGCCAGGCCAATATTGATTGGCTGGTCGAACAAAAATATCGTTATCTGGTCGTCAGTCGTGAGCGAGCTCGTCAGTTTACGGCAGAGCAGGCGGTGCCAGTAACCTCGGCCTCAAGTCAGACTATTCAAATACAGCGGGTTCTGCGTGAAGATGGCTTGGAAGTGCGGTTATATTGTCATTCTGAACAAAGGCAAGATAAGGAAGATGCCATGAATGCCCGTTTTATCAAGCGATTTGAGGCTGGTTTGCAAAAGATCGCCGCGAGCCTTGCAAAACCAGGAGGCACAAAAAAGCGGGACAAGGTTTTGCAGCGAATCGGTCGACTCCAGGAGAAAAGTTGCGGCATTGCTCAACACTACCGTATCGATTTGGTCAACGATGATGGAGGTGAGGTGGTGACTGCTTTAAGCTGGGAACGGACCCCGGTTGAGGGTACGCGATTGACCCATCCCGGCGTCTATTGTCTGCGAACCAACGAACTGGATTGGGATGAAGTGACGTTATGGCAGACATACACCATGTTAACTGACCTGGAGGCGGTATTCCGCAGTCTGAAGTCGGAGCTGGGAATGCGTCCGGTATATCATCATAAAGAGGAACGCGCCGAAGGGCATTTGTTCATCACGGTTTTGGCATACCAGGCAGTTCAGGCTATCCGGCGGAAACTGAAGGGCAGTGATATAAAAGACAGTTGGACCTCATTGCGCAAAATATTTTCAGGACAGCAGCGGATAACAGCTACCTTCAGGCAAAAAGATGGCCGGACGCTTCATATACGCAAAACAACTGTGGCCGAACCCAAACTGAAAAACCTCTATGATGTTCTCGGGATAAATTCTTCACCGGTGGGCCTGCGCAAAATGGTCAACTGATGCAAAATAATAAGAATGTAGTGCCACTGAAAATGTTTCATGGCTGTATGTACCTATATTTTTTAAATATTATTTTTACTGTGTTAAATATGGGTTAGGTTGCTGTTGAAAAACGTGCTACCGCGGAGAGAGTTCGATATAGAAATGGCTATTGAACTGGTGGGATGGATTCAGCGCCGAAATCACCGCTCCTACTTGTCACACAGGAAGAAAAAAATGGCCAATGGTGATCAGATACATGTGTCGTTGTAGGGTTAAGGTCACCGTGAATTTCTTCCTACTCAAACCTCCATCACGGTGAATTTTCCCTGTCGATATTATGGTAATAAAACAGCATGTTATAATGTTTATCGGTTGTCTTACCACTGAGCAATAAGCCGTTTATCCCTGTAGCATCTCACTAATATACTGATATATCAATGTATAATTTTACGTTACAAGGTTCAGAAGCTATTTTTCTGAAATTGAGTCTCTACGGAAAGACAGGCATTTAGCAAGTAGAATAAATTCATCGTGAAACCTCCATGGTTGATTATGAAGAAGTTTAACAATCATCATGCGACATTTCAAGGTCGACTTGACACTAGGATCTAAGACTATTCAGCAAATGGTTCTTTGCCAAAGAATTTAATTAAAATCGTATCGACAATATTCATTTTTATCAAATGAGTATAATGCAACATCATGTCGGATAAGATAGATCTCAATTTCACAACAGCAGAAATCTTCCGAACTGGATGGATTGTTTTGTAGCCATTCTGATTCAATATATCCGAAGCAATATTTTCAAATAATTTGATTTCAGAAGGCGACATCCGCTCTTGCCATTTATTAAAATTATTTTGTATAATTGGTTTTATTACCGATGATATTTTTTTTTGATCTTCTTTTACGCCAAGAAAAGAAAATACCTCTTCTAATTCTTTCTGAGGATTAGATAGAAGATCTTCGTATCTGATTTTATGCAAAAGTCCTTTCGTTTTAATCTGCTCTATCACGCTTGTTTTAGAATTGCAGTCTCTCCAGTAGGTTGCACATGCATAGATGTTATTGGGCCCCCATTTTTTTTGCAATAGAGATAAAGCCACGTCCCGCCCATCTCTGATGATGTGAAGATATTTAGATTCTGGAAATAGTTTGAAAATGATATCAATATCATTGATATAGTGAGGAGTTTTGTCTCCCCACGAAAGATAACCCAAGCTTCTAAACCGGGTGTGACATATGGCGTTCACAATTTCTGGATAATCCCCTGTTTTTAGTTGTGTCAATAATGTTTCTGGATTGATATCTAGCTTCCATTGCATGACCGGTCTTTCTTTTAAAATATCCTTGACCAGTTTTAAAGTATTTTTTCTGTCACTTAATGGAGTGTACTTATGAAGTCGTTTGTAATATTTGGTTATAAAATGAGTCTCCACTGGAGCCCCATAGTCTGTAAATTGCAAAAGCTGTGATAATAAAGTTGTCCCAGACCTAGGACATCCAATAATAAACATAGGCTCTTTAGCTGTAGTCATTTTAAATTCATCCATTTTATAACACCACTTCATTCTTAGTGCTTTCGGTACAGTATTTTTTCGCAAGGGGAATTTCCCCTCAAATATTCCTAAAGCAATTTCAATAACCTACCATTAAAGCTGGATAACTCCTCTCACACATTGTATTTTCCTCCAAACTGTACTCAATGAGAGAGAGTCATTTTGAATTTGTCACAGGTTGTCGTCCGTCCAGTCGGCTCTTCAGAAGAACCAAAATGCCAAGCATTGATGCAACAATATCATTACTTTGGAGCCTTGCAAAAGATCAGCAACACAATATGGTATATCGCCACCTGCAATGATGAATGGCTCGGTCTCATCAGCTTTTCCGCTGCAGCTCTGAAATGCGGTGCCCGGGACCGCTGGATCGGCTGGGGGCATCGTCTGCAGGATGACCGACTTCATTTGGTGGCAAATAATTCACGATTCCTGATACTGCCCAATTGCCATTATAAAAATCTTGCCACCAAGATTCTCTCTTTGTGCAGCAGGAGAATACAAAGTGACTGGCAGGATCGTTTCGGTTTTCCACTCTTGATGATGGAAACTTTTGTTGACTCCTCTCGGTTTGTCGGTACCATCTATCACGCATCGAACTTGAAATTGGTCGGCAAGACCCAAGGATATCAGCGTATCCGTAATGATTATAGCAAAGAACGACAAGCATCGAAGCTGGTCTTTGTCCAACTCCTGTAGCGTAATGCCCGTCTGCTGGTATCCGGTTCTTCATTGCCTCAACAGTATGTGACAGGAGCACCAAGAATGCAACTTACCGCCGAGCAGATGAGATCTCTACCAGATTTCTTTAAACAAATTAATGATCCTCGCCGAGCTCAGGGCAGACGGCATTCTGTACATGTTGTCCTCGCCATCGCCGCTGGCGCAGTGTTATGCGGGATTCGTGGTTATAGGGCCATTTCCGACTGGGCTCACGCCTTATCTCCCACAGCTCGCGCCAGATTTGGTTGTTACTTCAGTCATAGAAAAAACAGCGTCCCAAGTGAAAGCACCATACGTAATATATTAATTCGAGTTAAACCCGCCGAATTGGATCGAGCACTCCAGCAATGGGAAGCTCAATACGGAGCAATCGACGAAAGCCTGGCAATCGATGGCAAAACCATGCGCAATGCCATTGACGATAGTGGCCGACAAATTCATATTATGGGTGCCGTCGGCCATCAAAGCAAACAAAGCCACACCCAAAAAAAGTCGGCATCTTGCCTATAAAAGGCAGCGACAAAGAAAAACAGACGAACGAAATCAAGACCGCCATCCCACTCCTCGATTGTATAGATATTCGAGGCACACCCATCACCACCGATGCTCTGCTGACCCAGCGTGAACTTGCCAAATATCTTGTTGAGCAAAGAAACGCTCATCGCCATTTCACCACCAAAAACGCTGGATTCAAATAATAAGTGCAACACGCCTGCCAGTAAAGGCCTCAAGAGGGGTTAGTCCTCCCAGGACCTTTCGAGGCGTCAAATTCAGTAATAGAATTGTGTCTTCAATTTCTTGGTCGGTGAGTGTCGCCATGTCGAACTTTTTGGGCCAAAAGCGTCTTATTCTTCCATTGGTGTTCTCATTTGTGCCTCGCTGCCAACTTGCGTAGGGTTTAGCAAAATACACATCGGCACCTGTTGCTTTAGCGACACGAACATGGTCTGCAAATTCACCGCCATTATCCAACTTAATGGTTCGAACTGAATGAACTTTTTCAAACATTCTGATCATTGCATCTGCCACCTGCTCTTTGGTCTTTTTTAGTACTCTTTGTACCAGTGTAAAAAGACTTGTGCGGTCTACCAAGGTCACAAGGTGGGCATTTCGGCCGTGCATTGTATCTCCTTCCCAGTCACCTAGCCGTTCTCTGTTATCAACCACCTCGGGCCTCTCTGCAATATCGACTCTGTCGGGTACCAATCCGACGCCGGCTTTTTTATTGCGCTTACCCCCCTTTCCAGTGAGTTTTCCCAAACCTTGGAAGTTTACGGAACAGTGAACCGCCACGTTGTCGATCTTCTTCAATACGCCTGTAAATTGTGCTATGGCTCAGTTGTTCATGTTTTTCAGCTTCAACCTTCAATCGCTGACTGATGGTTTCCGGAGACCATCTAAAGGCTAAGAATTCCTTGATGATAGTATCTGTTTTTTCAAGGCGTTTGTTGGCCTTACTAGCTGTTACCTTACGGGTTGAACTCAACTGATGAGCAATAACAGGATCATAACCGCCCTCTGTTTTATTTTTACACAGTTCTCTGCTCACAGTGCTGAAGTGTATTCCCATTTCTTTGGCTATACCTCTCAGAGTCATACCTGTTTTGCGAAGTGCAGAAATCTGGTATCGTGGCTCTTTAGTGAGTTGTTGGTAACATTTGTTATGTGTTTGCATGACAGACCTTGGTTGATGTGTGAGAGTTGAAACCATACCTTCAACTCACTCACTTTCAAACTTCAATCTGTTGCACTTATTGTACTACTCCAGTCCTCAACTTTCCTCATGCCGCCCAAGTTTTCAAAGTTGAACGAATAACATACAGAAAAAAGGGAAAAATTCATGGGTCGTCGCATATGGTATCACAAGTAAAACTCCTCGGTCGGCAACTGCCGAACAGATATTGAGAGACAACCGACAACATTGGAACATTGAAAACAGTTGCCACTACATCCTTGACTGGAACTACGATGATAATCGTTGTAGAATCTCAAAAGCTTACGGTCCTGAAAGTATCACAAGACTTCGGAGATTTGCTATCGGTCTCCTGAAAAGTAAAGGTGTAATGTCGCTCAGAAGAGGAGGCAGTTCATCTTCTCTCCACGTGTGGTTTTCGATTATTTGAAAATTTCTGAGAATACCCACAATTCCTCCACGGTTTAGGGTTAGAATAAATTTACCGTGGGTCGAGGGTTTGCTCTCAAATTAGAGTTGAAGGGCGGCAATAAACCCATCCTAACTGCTTTTAAAATTAACACCCAGTTCCAACGCGTTAGTATCTGAGTCGGATGAAATTGCCGGGATGAAGGCATTATCCCACTAACAATAAAAAGTTGGTGTCTGCTGGGTGGGGGTTTTGAGAGGCCAGCTGTGGTCCGAGGTAAGAAGGTTGCCGGTAATGTCGTCATAATAGGCCGTGAGATTGAAATTGAACATACCGCCATCGATGATGAAGATCGCAGATTAACGTTGAAATAGCATGAGTATTCGTTTCACAGACTTTTTCGCCCTCTTTATAGAGTCGATAAACGAGGAGTTGTCTTGCGGAATCATTTGGAGGAGTCATTGAAAATTCCACTTGGCGAGTCCAGGTCTCAGTCCCACTTGAAACGGTCGGGATAAGGAGGAGTATACATAGGAGCAAAAGTATTTCCTTTGTAATATTGACTAAATTTGCATTTAGTTGAGTGTTTTTCACGTAAACAACCCGGATGCTGCTATTAAATGATAAAACTTGACTTGAACATTCAGCCGCTACACCAGTTGCCATAGCAAATGTCATGCCAATGCAAATTGGATAAAATTAAGTTTTTCTTTTCAAGTAGATAAGAAAAAAATATTGCAATTTCATTACTTACATGCCTCAAGGAGTGTGGCAAAATAAGATAAGATAACTGGTAATTTCCCTTTATGTGCTCGAGTAATCGTCGCCCATTGAATCTATTTATTAGAGAGCATTTTACCCTACTTTTGTCATACAGCACAAACTGTGCCATTGGTGTGTGAGTGAGTGTCGTTTGTCTATTTTAATTTAATATCAGATTGTTATGCTGAGAAGAACGTTCAGTGAGTATTACTGTTGACTCAGGTTGGAACTAGTTTTGTTGTTAGTGC
>RCMY010002604.1_pt1 | contig 16278 bp, 16 predicted proteins | sample 2041341 | NCBI WGS metagenome assembly RCMY01 (sample SAMN09708234, study PRJNA481090) | Marine sediment metagenome, whole genome shotgun sequencing project. | reverse complement strand
CTCTTTGATGGTTTAGTCCCAACAGATATCAGGGTTTCAAATCTTGTTTGGCTTGATTACTGCTTTGATCTCACAAACATCAGTGTGGATCTAGACTGCCCTTGTTTTTTCTATATCCTTGCTATAGCAATGGTCACACTGTCTCCCTTGGTCTTTCTAACCAGGACCTGGATATCCCCGCCTGGCCCCTGCCCTGCTTCTTCTTTGTAGAGGGCAGCCCCCTTGACTGCTGCTCTTTCGCACACATTGTCTACCCCTGTGATGGACTTTACAAATCCCGAGGGCTCAAACTTGTGACGGGTCAGATTTTCAGCGTCTTTTAGTTCATCTGCACTAAAAAAATTCATATAGCTATAGGCGTTTTTCTTTGCTGTCCATCTCATTTTTGTCAGGTGATGCTCCAGCTGTAAAATAGCTTTTTCTTCCTTTTTGATATCGATGCTGTTGATGGATATGACGGCGGATGGGGAAATGCAGTGCTTCTTTAAGGTTGAAAGATATAAATCCTCCATCTTGCTAGGCTCCACATCCTTTCTAGCCCCCACCCCGACACAAAAAGCCTTGGGAATCAGGTGCAGGACCTTGTCTTCCAAGCTCCCAAGGTCATAGGGGGATATGACCACGGCTGGCAGGCCGCTTTCTTTGATTTTTGTCGATATTTTTTGAATATAGTCTGCCAGGCGCTCTGGGTATATTTGATTTTCTTCTATTATATCCTGGCAATCGAGGTCCTTTAGGCTAAAGCATGAAATGTTTCCCCTCTTGAGCAGTTCCCTAGAGTCAGTTTCACCTGCAAAAAGCAAGACCTCTCTGTCTTCTAATATAGCCGCTGTCACCTGGGCTATCTTGCCGGTGTCATGGACCTTATAGTCCTTGTCCCTGGCCCAGCTATCTATGGCCAGTTTTTCATTGATATCCGTGGCTGTGGTAATCACGGCCTGGGACCCCAGCTTTTCTGATAGATAGAGGCTGAGGTCATTGGCTCCCCCAATATGGCCCGACAGGAGAGGGATGACGTATCTACCTTTTTCATCTATGACCACAACTGCTGGATCCTTATCCTTTTTGTCGATATATTTTGCAATGCTGCGCAGGGCAATGCCTGTCGCTCCAATATAAATAATGGCATCTGCTTCTTGCCAGGCTTCTTGGGTAAATTCCCTGAGATTAGCCCTGCGAAAATCTGAATTCATTGGCCTTTGAAGGGCTTCATCTAAGATTAAGTCATCATAGATCCTCTTGCTCAGGTAAAACTTGCTCGTCGTATTAATTTTCAACTGATTTTTATTTGGCAAATTATTTGCATTGGGCAAATTGCTTGCATTGGATAGATTGTTTGTATTTAACAAATTATCTGCATTGGATAGATTGCTCGCATTAGGTAAATTGTTGGCATTTAGCAAATTATCTGCATCTAGCAAATCATCTCCATTTATTATTTTGCTTAATTTCTCTAATATCTTAAAGCCATTTTTTGTAAAGCAGATACTGTATACCTTCATTTTTGGCTCCTTAATACTCTTGCTTTCTAAATCCCCTGCCTAAATTCATGGGTAAATTCCGGGTCATAGAGTTTTGAGCGCTCATATTCATTGCCCAAAAATTCCCCTACCACAATCAGCGCTGTCTTGGTAATGCCAGCTTCTTTTGCAGCTTCTGCCAGATTCCCTACACTTGTCCTGACGATTTTTTCGTCGGGCCAAGTGGCCTTGTAGACAATGGCTGCCGGCGTGTCTTCCTTATAGCCGCCTTCCAACAGTTTTTTGGTCAGCTCCTCTAGCATGCCTGTACTAAGGAAGATAACCATACTGGCCTGGTGCTGGGCCAAGAGGGCTATATCCTCCTTGGCGGGTACCGGGGTTCTGCCTTCCATCCGGGTCAGTATCACGGTCTGGCTCACATCCGGCAAAGTGTATTCTACGCCTAGGGCAGCTGCTGCCCCAAAGGCAGAGCTTACTCCCGGGGTTACCTTGTAGGGGATCTTTAGCTCTTCCAGTAAATCAAACTGCTCCCTGATGGCCCCATAGATGGCCGGGTCTCCCGTGTGGAGCCTTACCACCTTCTGGCCAGATTTATAGCCATTTTTCATGACTTCTATGACTTCTTCCAAGGTCATGGAGGCGGAGTTGTGGATTTGACAGGTTTCTTTTGCATAGTTTAGTAGCTGAGGGTTTACTAAGGAACCGGCATAGATGATGATATCCGCTTCTTCCAAAAGATTTTTGCCCCTTAATGTAATGAGGTCCTCGGCTCCCGGGCCGGCCCCTACAAAATTAATCATGGTATCCTCCTGCTTCTTCCCTGACTACCACAATGGAAAAGTAGCTGGTGTTTTCATCAATATCATCCAGTGATTCAAAAATTTCTTCATCCTGCATGGTGGCCTTGACCACCATTTTTGTCCTTGGGAGCATATTTTTTTCCCTTAGTCTTTCCCTTAGCTCCACGATGGATTTACCGGACTTCATGTAGACCTTGTTGCCTTCGTAGTCGATGGTCTGATCCAGGGCGTCGTAGCTGGCAGGGACGATAATCAAGGGTTCTCCCCCTTCACACAGGCTGTCATTCAAACTGGCCGCCGCCGCACAAAAGGAGGTGATGCCCGGTATCAGCTGGGTCTGAAAGCCCATTTCCTTTATTTTTTTGTGGATATACATATAGGTGCTGTAGATGGATGGATCGCCCAAGGTTATAAAGGCGACAGACTTTCCATTTTCCAGGTATTTTTTGATATCAATGGCGCATTCATCGTGGCATCTTTGGACATATTCCTTGTCCCGGCTCATGGGCATGAGGTACTCCAAAGTTTCCTTGTCCTTGATATATTCCTTTACAATTTCAAAGGCAATATTGGATGCCCCCTTTCCCGAAGTGGGGTAGGCCACATAGTCTGCGTCCCTGATTGTTTCAATAGCCTTGAGGGTTAGTAGCTTTGGGTCTCCTGGACCCACACCTACGCCATATAATTTTCCTGTCATGCTTCCTCCTGTACTTTCTTTGCAAATGTCCTTGCATCTTCACTTTCTATAATCATTCCGTATTCATTGGTAAATACAATAAATTCTACTTTTGCAGCTTTCCGGGTGCGATGGTCCAAGTTTCGTCTAATGGCCGTCTTGATGGAGTCCATGGTGTCTTTGAATACCCTTTCTCCATTGGTCAAAAGGGCCTCCAGCATTTCATCAACACTGATCGCATCCATGATTTTGACTAGGCTTTCCCTGCTGGCCCCACTGATAGCTCCGTGACTTGCGATAACCTCTGCCCGGCCGTCCGCATAGGATGAGTGGGTGTTCATTACGCTGGCTGCCAGTTTGATCAGCTTACCTGCATGGCCGACAAAAAGGACTTCTTTGATGCCTAGATAAACAATATAATCTAGGGCATCGCCGATATAGTTGGATACCTTGACGCTTTGACTGATATCTATCAAGAGCGCTTCCTTTATATAGTCCTGGCCATAGTTGCCGGGACAAATCAAAAGGGGCCGGCTTGTTTCTAGGGCCACAAACTGGTCAACTTCAGTTTTGATGGTGTCCACCAGGGCCTTTTCGCTCATGGGCTCCACGATACCGCTGGTGCCGAGGATGGATATACCCCCTAGGATGCCCAGCTTGGGGTTGAAGGTCTTTTGGGCTATTTTTTCCCCGTCTTCTACGGATATCAGGGCTCTCACACACTGTCCCAAGAGTTTTTGCTTCAAAGAGGGACTTTCCCGGACGATGTCTATAATATTTTCTACTATCATCTCTCTTGGGACCGGGTTGATAGCCCCGTGGTTTGGGTTTGGGGCCAGGCCTTTTTTGGTCACTCGGCCGACTCCCTCACCTGGGCCTATGGCTATGAAGAAATAATCTTGCTCATATTTTGCTAAATCCCTCTGGTAGTCCCCATTGCTTTCAAAGGTGTTGAGCGCCTCCCACTGGAAGCTCTCTAGGCTGACAGCATAGACATAGTCCCTGACCTTGGGGAGATTTTTTCTTATGGGCTCGATGGAAAGCTCTGATGAAATCCTGGCCCGGTGGGTCACATCTGGATCATCTCCTGAATCCTTGATGCAGGTGGTCCTTGCCCTTAGAGGACTCTTTACTTCCCAGTCCCCTAGCTCCACATCCACCACTACTGCCGAGGGGGTCTTGATCCTGCAGACCTCAGATACGTATCTGGTGACCCTTTGGTTTTCCTTATCCTCCAAAACAATCTCCTTGAATGCTTTCTCTATTCTAAGGCCCTCTAAGTTTTCAGCTATTTTCATAAGGGAGTAGCGGCTGGCAGCGGCTGCTGTGCTTCCGGTGGTGTAGCCTTTTTTTAAGAGTTTCTGCCCCCTTACAATCGCCATGGGGTCACTGGCAGGTCCTGTGTTTTCCTTGAGCATTTTCTCACCTTTTCTATCGCTTAGCTTCATAGAGGTCTATGGGCTGATTAATTTTTTAATTTCATTTCTGACGTCTTCCATCAGAAAGGCCCCCCTGTCCACATGGAGATTGTCTTCTTCGTAAAGCTTGTGCATCAGCTGGTTTAGGATGGGGATACCCAGATCGTTTTGATATAAAAGCGGGGGATTTGAAAAAATTTCAGAGGGGCTACCCTTTCCTGTGACCTGTCCATCCTTTAGGATATAGATATAGTCGCTGATTTTAGAGACCAGGTCCATATCGTGGGTGGCAATGATAATGGTGATCCCCTTTTCGGTGCTGAGCTTTTGCAAAAGATCGGTAATTTCTTCCACTCCCTTGGGATCCAGGCCGGCCGTTGGCTCATCCAGTATGATGACCTTGGGCGCCATGACCAACACCCCCGCTATGGCCACCCGCTTTTTTTGGCCATAGCTCAGGGCATGGGTAGGCCTTTCTGCCAGATGGCTAATATTGGTTTTTTCCATGGCCGTATCGACCCTCTTGATGACTTCCTCCTTGGGAAGCCCCAAATTGACGGCCCCAAAGCTAATATCCCTGTAGACATCTGCTGAAAACAGCTGGTCATCAGGGTCTTGAAAGACGATGCCCACATTCCTGCGCATCTGGTTGAGGGATTTTTTGTCATAGGTCAGGACTTCTCCGTCAACCTTAACCTGGCCTGATAAAGGCTTCAATACCCCATTGAGATTGAGAAAGAGGGTGGACTTGCCTGCCCCATTGCCTCCCAAGATGGTGGTGACACTGCCCTTTTTTATATCCATATTAATATTTTTTAGATCCAGGGAATCTTTTTCGTAGCCAAAACATAGGTCCCTTATTTCAATTATATTCATCCGTATCTCCTGACAAGCAAAAGAAGTATTATTTGTATACCAGCAATGACTGTCCCTAAGCCGATTAATCTTTCGTCCTTTTTATAATCCACTCCCAGGGTGATGATGGCTCCCGTGTAGCCCCTGCTCTCCATGGCCGTGTAGATTTTGTCGCTCCTTCTCATGGCCTCAAAGAAGACCCTGGCCGCCAAATCTCCCGTAGAGTGAAAGGCGGTCTTGTAGCTCTTGTAGCCTAAACGGGAGCTTTGGGCAATGTATATCCTCTGGGCTGAATCCCACAGCACAAAGATAAAGCGATAGGTCAGCTCCATGATTTCTGTAAAAAGGGCCGGTACATGGAGTCTTTCCATGGCCACAGAAACATCTGTCAGGGGGGTATTCATCACAAAAAAATAGACAGATGAAATCACCCCAAAGCTTTTTGTCAATATATTAAAGCTTCGAGAGAGTCCTGTGGCTGAAAAACCGTAATAATAGTTTCCTATTTTAAGGGAGCCAATCAGCGCTTCCTTGTCTGGGTACCTGCTAATCATCACAGTCAAAACCCCTAGACCAATAAAGACCAGGGGAAGCCGCAGCATACGGCCTAGATCAGACCAACTATGGCCCCCAAAGCTTATATTGAGGAGGGACATGGCAAAAAAGGTAAAGAGGCTTACCTGCCACCTATCAGATAGGAGACACAAAAGAAGGATCCCGCCGCTTATTAGCAGTTTGTCCACCGGATCTATGGTATTTATTTTTGAATTGTAAGCATATCTGTCTGTCCCTAGCATATCCCACCTAATCTTATTATTCAGCCTAGCAAAGCACTGTTAAGTTTCTTTTTTTCCGGTCATTCTGCCTATACCATAGCCAATCACCCCGGCTCCAAGGGCCGCTTGCAAGGCAAAAAGCATGGACTCTATCTCCCCACTGGCCGGCTCAAATAGGGGCTCAAAAATCGGCTCATGGTCCGGCCGGATCTGGCTAACCAGGTCCATGGCTTCTCCATCTGCCCCTTCAAAGGCCCCGTCCTTGACTACATAAAGAGGAAACACTGCCACAAAAATAGTCAGCACAATCAATATAAGGTTTTTCTTTGCCAGCTTTTTGCCCGTCTTTTCCGGCGCAAATACGGTGCTGAGCTGCTCCAAGGAGCTGTATCCAAATTCCTGATCCAGGGCCGTCACCTGGTCTGTGCTGTACTTGATGATGATATTAAAGATAATGACGGACAAAAACGCCTCAGCCACTGCAATAGGCAGCTGGGTCACCGCAAAAACCCCCATAAACTTGGCTAGGGATTCGGCAACTCCCCCTGTGGCGGATGGAAATGCCACTGCCAACTGGACAGCCGTAATCACGTAGGTCAAAAGGTCTCCCAAAAAGGCCGCAAAAAACATGGATACTCCCGGTGAAGCGTTGGCCTTTCTAAAGCCTTTGTAGGTAAGATAGGCGATCCATGCCCCGGCTATCCCCATAGAAAACAGATTGGCTCCAAGGGTTGTGATGCCTCCATGGGCCAGTAAGAGGGCCTGAAACAAAAGGACAATCAGTCCTACAATGGCCATGGGCGCCGGTCCAAACAAAACGGCCCCCAGGGCAATACCCGTTGGGTGGGAGCAGCTACCCGTCAGTGATGGAATCTTGAGGGCTGAAAGAATAAAGGTAAAGGCCCCTGCCATGGCCAGCAGGATTTTAGCCTTTGGATATTTTTCAATAATAGTCTTAAGGCTCTTGTAGCCGTAAAATACAAAGGGTATCGCTACTATGTACCATAGGGCTGACCATTTTAGGTCCAAAAAACCCTCGGCAATATGCATGGCCTCAGCCGGTCTATACAGGGCTCCCCCTATAAAAATTGCTAACATACTTAGCAGTAGTCTTGCACTGGAGAAATGCTGTTTTGATTGGTTCTGTGTTTTCATAAGATCATCCTTTCTATTTTGCTCGTCAAAAAAACCTCCTGTTAACAAAGATAAAAGGAGGTCAATCCAATATCTTTCTATTTCCTGTAGAAAAAACATTGACAGTTACTTACGTATTCCGACTCAAGGATCATGGCCCCATAGCGCCTTCCCGATTTCTCAGTGGCCTTTGCTAGGGACTCCTCTATTACGGCAGCAGGACTGTGTGAGAATTTAACTCAACTTCCATAAATGTAACTGCGTATTTATATTTTATTGGATGAACGGCTCTACCGTTGCGAGCATTTCTACCCTCCATACTACCATCTACAGCCTAAAAAATCAATGTAAATAAATCCCTCCCCCTATGCTATAATATTCTAAGAGCCCATAAGCTTCTAGAATTCTAATAAACTAAAGGAGATTATTTTTATGAAACTTACATACAATCTGACCGAAGAGGACTACATCAACTTTAATATGAGCTATGCAGAAACCTCTGATACGGTGAAAAAATCCATGCAAAGGGCCAGGGTCACTGGACCCATCATGTTTTTACTCCTGCCCTTTGTCCTGAGAAATGTCACAGATATTCCCTTTGCCTATTGGATGGGCTTGTTTGGAATCGCGGCTGTAGCCTGGTTCTTTTTGCTTCCTGTGTTTATCAAAAAAAGTACCATCAGGCAAATCAAAAAAATGCTGAAAGAAAAGAGTAACAACTTCCTAGGGGCCAAGGTGCTGGAGCTTATGCCCAACGGCATTATGACCAAGGGAGTTGATGATGAAACCATGACTTCCTACAGCGCTGTGGAAGATATCACCCAGTACAAGGGCGGGGTCTACATCTACACCAGTTCCATATCCGCCATCATGGTCAGTCCCAGTGCCTTTGAATCAGACCAGGCCAGGAATGACTTTATCAACGAACTGAGAGCAAGGACCCAATTCAAGCCCAAGGCGGCAAAACAATCTATCTATGATAAGCTTGATAACTTATAATGAAAAATGGTTTAATGTTTTAAAGGAGGACTTATGTTTACAATTCCAGAAAAGCTAAAACTGGCCAATTTGCCCACTAGGATCCAGCGTATGGACAGACTGTCCACAGAGCTATCCCGCAATATGTATATCAAAAGAGACGACGAAACAGGCATTGAGCTGTCCGGTAACAAGGTCCGAAAACTGGAATATTCCTTAGCTGAAGCCCAGAGAATGGGAGCCTCCGTCATTATTACCTGCGGGGCCCTCCAGTCCAACCACGCCAGGGCCACTGCTGTATCAGCTGTCAAACTGGGTATGGAAACCGTCCTGGTCCTCATGGAAGGCAAGGACAGTCCCATCAACGGCAACTATATGCTGGACCTGCTCCTGGGAGCTAGGATCGTGACGGTATCCCAGGAAGACTACCAAAACAACCTAGAACAAATTATGGAAGACCTAAAAAAAGAATATGCGGAAAAGGGTAAAACGGCCTACACCATCCCCATTGGAGCCTCCAATGCCATAGGGATGTTTGGCTATATCGAGGCCATTGAAGAAATAATCGAACAGGAAAAAGAAATGCAGCTCCACTTTGACGTGATTGTGGACACGGTGGGCTCTGCCGGTTCTTATGCCGGTCTTGTGGTGGGAAATGCCCTCTACCATGGAAACTATGACATTATCGGCATCAGTATTGGGGCCAGCAAAGAATACTTTATAGACAAGAGCTTTGAGATGATTGAAGACTGCTGCCAGTATCTCAGCTTTGGGCTTGAGCAGCCCATTACAGCCCAGTCCCTGGGCATCCGCAAGGAAGACCTGATGATTATTGATGCCCACAGGGGAGAAGGCTACGCAAAAAATACCAAGGAAGACTTTAAGTTTATCCAGCAGTTTGCCCAGATGGAGGGCATCTTCTTAGACCCGGTATACACAGGCAAGGCTATGAAGGGCCTCTGCAAGGAGATCGATGCCGCCAATAAAGGCGTCCCATCGCAAACTGGAGAGTTTAACTTCTACAAAAACATCCTCTTTATCCACACCGGGGGCCTCTACGGGATGTTCCCCAAGGCCGATGAAATGTTTGAAGAATAAAAAATACCTCCAGGTAGATCATCTAATTCTCTTGTCTAGACTGTCTACCTTGGAGGTATCATATTAATTAGGCTCTGCCTCTTACTCAGGCTACTGGCCTTCTTTTTTTGTCATATAGACCATATACAAAAATCCAAAAATAATGCCGGCTATGAGCAAGACCTCAAACAGTAGGTGTAAGACCGCTTCACTTTTTTTGGAAAAAAACAAGATCATCACCGTCATGGATAGGAGATAGCCCCCTACCTTAACCGTCATGTAGCCGGCCTTGGCCCGGGCTATTTGCCTTTGCTCCGTCTTTTTTTCAATGACTCCCACCTTTTTGATTCGATCCTTGTCCGTCAGTTTTCTGCTCTTCCTATAAAAAATAACCAGAAGCTGAACCAGGACTCCGGCAAAAAAAGCCATGGCAACTCCAAATAAAATCATTCCAGTGCCTGAGTCCTTGTAGACAAACATATTGAGTACAAAGGCTGCCAATGCAAATGTCGATTGTAAAATTAAAAAAATTATTTCAGTGCTCATATTCCTCCGTCAAAAACTATTATGCTCTTGTTCCTATATATTTAATAAACTGTCCTGTATCTACCAAATTTTTCATCGCTGGCTATTTTACCATTTTTTAGCCATATGACTCTTTTTCTGGTGATATTAACCAGAGATTTTTGGTGGGTAGCCATGAGGATGGTGGTCCCCTGGTGGTTAAAGTGCTCCAGCAAATTCAAAATATCCCAAGTAGCATCCTTGTCAAGGCCAGCTGTCGGCTCGTCGGCAATGAGGATGGGAGGACTGGTGACCAGGGCCCGAGCCAGCATGGCCCTGGCCTTTTCTCCTCCAGAGATATGGGCTGCCTTTTTTGAGGATATATCCCCCAGGCCCACGGAAGCCAGCACATTGTTGACGTAATCCCTCATGGGTTTGGGTCTTTTGTTTTGGATAATCAGGGGGTAGGCCACATTTTCATAGATGCTGCGATTGGGCATGAGGCCTATCTTTTCACTGACAATCCCAAAATTTCTCCGGTAGTAGGGCAGGTCGTCTGCCAGCACTTTTTCTAAATTTATGTCTGAAAGACTTATGTTTCCAGAATCTGGTTCGATATTCTTTATAAGGAGGTTAATCACCGTACTTTTGCCGGATCCTGAGCTGCCAATGAGGTAGACAAACTCCCCTTGACTTATTTCAAAATCCAGGTCAAAGACACCTCCCTGGGACGCAGCGTAGGTTTTGGTAACTTTTTCAAATCTGATTAAACTCATTCAAGGCTCCTTACTATATGACAATCCTACTTATGTATTGAAATCTTTTGCGTCTTCTTATATAATCAAGTATAGAGTACAGGGATTATATTTTCAAGTTTTATTTACAAAAGGTCTGGAGGTCCATATGAAGTCCTTTTTCAAACTCGCATCAAAACTGTCTCTGGTATTTTTCACAAGTTTTGTCTTGGCCTTTACCAGCAGCTCTGTCTCCTTAGCGGATCTGATGAATGTGGAGCTGGATTGGTCCAATCTTCCAGAAGCCATTAGCCTGGCCAATGACAAAGCCGTAAGTACCACTAAAACAGTCACAAAAACCCTAGGCCAGCCCTATGTGAATACCCTTATAAAAATTAGTAACAATATCGCCTTTGCTGACAGCCAGCCAAAGACCGAAATATACTCAGCCCCTGACAAGGTCATGAATTTGGATTTGTTTTTTGAAAAACTGGATGGTTTCAAGGCCCTAACTGCCAATGAAATCATCGCCAATCGTTCATCCTTTGGGGTCCTGATCAACCCGGATGCCAATATTCCCCATTTTGTCTACTACTCCCAGCATGACCCCAGGTGGAAGGACTATCTCATTGGCGGTAAGGATCCTGTCGAAACCTATGGCTGCGGCCCAACGGCCCTTTCCATGCTGGTTTCCAATCTTTCCAAATCTGGCTTCACCCCAGATCAAGCGGCCGACTGGTGCCTTAAAAATGGCTACTACAGGCCTGGCTCCGGCTCCTACCATAATATTATCGTCAAGGGGGCCAATGCCTTTGGGATAGACACGGTTCCCTACAAGAATTATACCAAAACCGCCATAGCAGCTGAACTTAAAAAAGGAAATGTCTTTGCTGTCCTGACCAAGCCTGGTGTATTTAGCAAGGCCAGCAACCACTTTATCTTGATCACAGGCCTAGACAAAAACGGACAGGCCATTGTGGCAGAGCCTAATTCTCCAGAGCGGGCTCAAAAATCCTGGGACCTTGATTTTCTGATTAAGCAGTTTCAGTACAGCGCTGGAGGCGGGGGGCCTTTATGGAAGGTCAATTTGGCCAAACAATAGTTTAGTCAAAGGTTCAATCATAGCCATTATTTAATATAGGTTCAATCTAGTCATCACAAGAGAGCCGGCAATCCTTGAAAAAGTTTTGCCGGCTTTTTTATATCAAAATCGCTTATCCCATAATCTTTAGGAGAATTTCTAATTTCAAGCGGTTCACAGGATCCTCAATATCAAAATTGATCAAATCATTAATTTCTTCTATTCGCTTTCTGACCGTATTTATATGCATAAAGAGAGTCTTAGCCGTCAGACTGTAATTCATTCGGCTTTCCAAATAAACCTTTAATATCTCGAGGTGTTCCTTGTAGTGGGGGGAATCCACCAGGTTTTTGAGGCCCATGGACATCATTTGGATTTCATCTTCTTGGACATTGAGCCAGGCAAAGGCCCCCAAATCTGAATACTTGAGAAAACTTTCGCTAGGGTAGAGCAGCCTACCCATTTCGATGGTTTGCAGGCATCTTTCATAATTTCTTCCTATGTCAAAGATGGTGCCTGGATAATCAAAAATTGAAAACACGATTTCTTTTATGCCCAGCTTGGCTGTGATTTTCTTGGAGACATCCTCCAGGGCCTTTTGGATGAGCCTTATATTTTTTTCAGAGGAGAGGGTCTTGTCGGACTCAAACAAAAAGAGGCAGTGGTGATCCAGTATGGTCATCCTAAAGGGTAGATGACTGACGCAAGAATTGATGATGGCCCTTAGCTCGTATTCCCCTGCCAGGGCGGATTCACCCTTTTCCTTGTTTGCCATGAGCACTGTATAATGGACCGCGCTTAGGTCTAGCCCTATGTCCAGGGCTGTTTTTGAAATGCTTCTTTGGTCTGTTAAATTTCCCCTTACAATATCATGGATGAAGGTCTTAAATCCGCTGTCTTCAACGCTCTGAGCCACCAGTATTTGTTCATAGGAGGATTGGAGCAGGAGGAAGCCTATCCGCAGGGCATATTGGTCAAAATAGTCGATCAATCCTGTGGCTTCCACCACGACAAAGTAAGCCTTGACTGTATCATCCACTGTAATGGGTATGGTGATCCAGCTATAGGGCCTGTCATATCTATCATCCGTAAATCGATAGCGGATCATTTGAAGATTGTCGCACAGCACTTCCTCCGTCACGTCAAAGGAAGGCTTTAAGAGGTCTGCCAGCTTTAAATCCCCCATTAGATTGACAAAGTTGGACGAACTATAGTTGGTCTTACCCGTGGACACATCATAGATCATAGCCGGAAACTTCATTTCATTTTCCATTTCCGAGAGTATCTTATTTATTTTCCTGGTCTGATAGTCCAGATTCGAAAAATCCTTGAGGCTGATGCCCGTCATGCGAAACTGTTTAATGTTTTTATTCATGACCAGCACGTTGAGCTGGTTCATGATATCCATCCAGGACGGCTGGTTGGGGATATATATTAGGGGGATATTGTTTTCTTCAAATGCCTCTTGGACGCCCTCTGGGATCTCATGGAGATATCGGTCCAGCTTGATCCCCATGCCAGAGATGTGCCTAAAGGATTCTGTTTTTGTGTGGTTTTTTAGAAGATCCGGGTTATGTTTATATAAATAGCCTGAAGTTAGGATCAGCTCCTTGCCATGGGTCCAGTTGAATCCGTCGGGCGCATCTAAAATTGCAATCCCTTGTATCTGCTTATCCAGTCCCCCATGGCCTGCCAAGACCCTAAAATCCTTAAAATAATCTGCCTTTAGCATCTCTTTGATTGTTAAGCCCATTGCCCTATCGCTCCTTCCCATAGTATTATAATTATACCATAGACCCTTGGTCTTTTTTCTTCTTTTGTCCGTATCTTTTGGGCGCGCAAAAAGGACCCTGCTAGTCGCAGAGTCCTTTTTATCTTATCTTGCCGCCACTCTTATCCTAGAGGGCTTACATATTTTTGTTTTTTAGTTCTTTCATTAAACTCTTCTACGGCTTCCTTGGCAATAGATGGATCGTTGAGTATGTCATACATCATCCCCGAGAGTATCTCCGCCGCGTACAGCATAGCCTTTTGACCCATGGGGGATCCGGAAGACGCCGTTGCCTGCCAGGAGTGGGCCGGAACCCCAAGAGGCCAAGTAGCGGTTAAAAACAAGTTCATAGGCATAATCCAGGACACGTCTCCACTGTCCGAGGATCCGGCTACCATTACCGTGTCTGCCTTGTCTTTGTCAAGAACCCCTTCGTATATATACATTTCTTCATCAGTCGATTCTCCAAATTTTCTCATTTCCCCTTCTACCAGTTTGGGATCCAGACTTTTTTGGATTTTTTCTGCAAATTCTCTTTCCTCCTCTGTATATTCAGGAGCACCTATCTCCACCATGTTTTTGTAGGTCAAGTCAAAGAGAACCTTGTTCGGTAGCATCTCATAACAACCGCCCAGTATTTCCCAGTCCACTGTGGTTTCTGTCATCATGGCTGCCCCCTCGGCCACTTTAAAGAGCCTCCTGGTGATATCTTCTACATCTTTTCGGTGGGGTGCTCTCACAAAGTACCAGGACTCTGCTTCTTTAGGGATAATATTTGGGGCTCCCCCCGCATTGGTGATGGTGTAGTGGAGCCTGGCGGAATCAATCATATGTTCCCTCAGGTAGTTGGCGCCCACGTTCATAATTTCCACCGCATCCAGGGCAGACCTGCCTGCCTCAGGAGATACAGCCGCATGGGAAGAGATGCCATGGAATCTAAACTTAATGGAGTTGTTGGCTAAGAAGGACCTTTCCAGGGCTGTATTCACATTCATCGGATGCCAGCTCAAGGCCAAATCACATCCATCAAAGGCTCCAGCCTTTATCATCTTCACCTTGCCAACCAGAGTTTCCTCCTCTGGGCAACCATAAAACCTAACAGTGCCCCCAATCCCTGTTTCATCCAGGTACTTTTTGATGGCCAGGACAGAACCAAGGGCCGCAGCTCCCAGCATATTGTGACCACAGCCATGGCCGGCTCCGTTTTCTTCTACCGGGTTATACACCGTATCCAAGCATTGGGATAAACCAGGCAAGGCATCGTATTCACCTTGTACAGCAATCACCGGATAGCCCGTTCCACATTCTGCATAAAAGGCATGCTCCACTCCTTCTACTTCATGGATGGTAAAACCGTATTCTTTTAATTTCTTCCTATAAAGATTAGCCGCACTGCCTTCGTTACCGGAAGTTTCCGGATTGCTCCACACATTTAAGCTAACTTCTGTAACTTCATCGCTGATTTCTCCAAGATAGTTTAATAGATCTGATTTATTCAAAATATTTCCTCCTTAAAAAAATGATTAGATAACAAGAGTTACAGCATTTTCTTTTTATATAGGGCTACTGCTACGGCCATGGTTCCAAATACTGAAACCAAGGTCACAATATAGGTTGGTCTGCCTGGAAGAAAACTAAAGACTCCTGCATTTAGGGCCCAGGTCAAGCTCAGGGCTAGACCCAGGGCGATAGGCGCCAATTTTAATTTTTTGAGGGCAAACTGAACAAATATAGCACCAAATAAGGATGGCAGCAGGTAGTTCAGCGCTGTGATCATATTCTCTGGTAAGGCTTCCAGCATCTGAGCTCCCGCAAACACGCCTATGGCCAAAATAACGGTATTGACAATAACGGATACTGCCATTCCCAAGGTTGCAATAATGGTTCCTTCCTTGGTTCCAGCTTCTACTCCCGCCACGTTTTGAGACACTGCGGCGGCCGGTATCCTAAGATTGGATATGTTTCCTGTAACAAAAGCCATATAGGTCCCTGGCACCCCAATGATTGGAAAGTACGAGATAGGTTCCACGACCCAGTTTACAGCCACGGCTGAGGTGATGGCAACAAAGGCCGTTATAATGGCAGACACCGGCGGCATCAGATTGTAGATTAGGGCCAAAACCAAGGCCGGTCCAAAAGAAAGGGCTACTCCCAACCATCCTGTTCTTCTCCCCCATTTGATGATATAAGGTATGTAGTCGCTGTCGTATTTATTAAGATTCTCCATGATTATCCTCCAATCAATTATAGTATTGCAGCTATGAGCATGCCACCAAATAAGGCAAAGGTAAGGGCCCATTCTTTAAGCCACTTGATTTGCTTTTTTTCAGCTAGTGGTGACAAGACCAGCATGATCATACCTCCGGCCACGGCCGCAATGGTATTGTTATTCATTGCCAGTAGGTGACCTGACACCAGTGATCCAAAGGATCCCAGCATGGCAGCTACTGAAATAATGGCCAAAAGACCCTTGTCTCCCTTTGAAAACTTTACCTGAACCTTTTCCATCTTGTCCGCAGTCAGCACTGCAAAGAGGATCCAGCCTATGGATCCCAAGATCATAGTCCATACAGCATTGGCAAAGGCCAGCTCTGTCATGGGATCGATTCCCATTTTGACTCCTACGGCTTCTGTTCCAAATCCCGCCGCCATCATCTCAAACATCACCGAGCCGATAAAGGATAGTCTCATCCAGGCCATCGGGCCTCCTACGGTGACCAATAGGGATAGTAATCCTGTCAGGATAACCACTGAAGGTCCTAGAGAAGTTATAAAGCTGCTTTTCATAGCGCTTTTCATCTGAACCTCTGTAAGTCCTATTTCTTTTCCAGTTCCATAAGATTTTTTGGCAAAAATAATTGCTTGAAAAAGTACCAAGGCTATGGCAAGCCCTGCTGCTACCCACATAGGGAAACTGTTTGCTATTTGTAAATAATCCATATCTTCCTCCATTTCGAATTTGCTTATAGAATAACATTGATAGAATATTGAAT
>RCMY010002602.1_pt1 | contig 16280 bp, 15 predicted proteins | sample 2041341 | NCBI WGS metagenome assembly RCMY01 (sample SAMN09708234, study PRJNA481090) | Marine sediment metagenome, whole genome shotgun sequencing project. | reverse complement strand
GCGGTCCAGGCATTTGCGACCGGCCTGGACCATCCGCGCTGGTTGTACGTGCTGCCCAATGGCGATGTGCTGGTGGCTGAAAGCAATGCTCCGGCCCGCGACGGGGGTGGGGGTGGCATCAAGGGCTGGGTGATGGGCAAGGTGATGCAGCGCGCAGGTGCCGGCGTGCCCAGCGCCAACCGCATTACCCTGCTGCGCGATGGCGATGGCGACGGCATCGCCGAACAGCGCAGTGTGCTGCTCGACGGCCTGCACTCTCCGTTCGGCATGGCGCTGGTGGATGGCACCCTGTACGTAGCCAATGCCGATGCCGTGGTCGCCTTTCCCTATCGCAGCGACCAGACCCGCATCGATGTCGCGCCCCGCAACGTGGCCTCGCTGCCCGGCGGACCGATCAACCACCATTGGACCAAAAGCCTGCTTGCCAGCCGCGATGGTCGCCGCCTCTATGCCGGTATCGGCTCCAACAGCAACGTGGGCGAGAACGGCATGACCGCCGAGATCGACCGCGCCGCGGTGCTGGAGATCGACCCTGCCACGGGTGGGACGCGGGTGTTCGCATCCGGGCTCCGCAACCCCGTCGGCCTGGCCTGGCAGCCGGGCACCGACACGTTGTGGGTGGTGGTCAACGAACGTGACGAGATCGGCAGCGACCTGGTCCCGGATTATCTGACCTCGGTGCAATCGGGCGCGTTCTATGGCTGGCCGTACAGCTACTGGGGCCAGCATGTGGACAAGCGCATCCAGCCCCAGCGAGAGGATCTGGTCGCCAGCGCGATCGCGCCCGACTACGCGCTGGGCAATCACGTCGCGCCACTCGGGCTGGTGTTCTACGACGCTGCACTGATGCCGCAGTTCCGCGACGGGGCGTTCATCGGCGAACACGGCTCATGGAACCGTCGCCCGAAAAGTGGCTACAAGGTGGTCTTTGTGGCCTTTGCCGACGGCCGCCCCAGTGCACCGCCTCAGGATGTGCTGACCGGTTTTCTGGACGCCGAAGGAAATGCACGGGGTCGACCGGTCGGGGTGGCCGTTGCGGCCGACGGCGCGCTGCTGGTTGCCGATGATGTCGGCAATGCCGTGTGGCGGGTCGCTCCAGCCACCGCACCCGCCCGCTGAGCGGGTGCGGTGCGGTGCGGGTGCGATGGCGTTGTGGCGCTGCCGCCTGTAGCGCCTCCACCCGACGTGCCGAGGGTCAGGGATAATGGCCGCATGACCACCAACACGCCTCCCCTGGCCGCTTCGAGCCTGGCAGACCCTCTCGCTTCCGCGCATGCCGGCAGCCACCTGCCGCTGGGTCGCAGCGTGGACTACCCGCGTGGCTATGACGCCTCGCTGCTGTTCCCGATTTCCCGGTCACTCGGTCGCGACCCCCTCGGCGTGCAGGCCGGCGCGCTGCCGTTTATCGGCAACGACCGCTGGCATGCCTATGAGTTGGGCTGGCTGGACGGGCGTGGCAAGCCGCAGGTCGCCACCGCGACGATCGTCGTGCAGGCCGACTCGCCCAGCCTGATCGAATCGAAGTCGCTCAAGCTGTACCTGAACTCGTTCAACGCCACCGCCTTCGCCAGCGCCGAGTCGATGTGCGCGCGCATGGTTGCAGACCTGTCGCGCGTTGCCGGGGGCCCGGTGCAAGTCCTGCTGGGGCTGCCCGCGATGGACGATCGGCGCGACGACGCAACCCTGATCGACGGCCTCGATATCGATATCAACCACTACGGCCCGCCGCAGCCGGGATTCATCGTGGCCGACGCCGCGCGCACTGTCAGCGAAACACTGACCAGCGAACTGCTGAAGTCCAATTGCCCGGTGACCGGCCAGCCGGACTGGGCAAGGCTGGTGATCGCCTACCGCGGTCCGCAACTGGATCGCGCCGGACTCCTGCGGTATCTGGTGTCGTTCCGCGACCATTCCGGCTTTCACGAACAATGCGTCGAGCAGATTTTCTGCGACCTGATGCGGCACGCGCAGCCGCAGCATTTGTCAGTGGAGGCCCGTTACACCCGTCGCGGTGGTCTGGACATCAATCCGTGGCGTGCAACGCCTGGTACGCCGGCGCCAAAACCGGGTCGCGACGTTCGCCAGTAGTGATCCCGCAGTCCCATTGCCGGGGAAATCGCGTTGCATGCGCTGAATACTCCCGTCACCGGATCGCGATCTGGTTTTAACAAGCAGCGTGCCATCGTCCTCTTGCCCCAGACGGCAGGAGCCCGACGAAATGACATTTCCAGGAAAGAAAGCCGATTTCTCAGGCGTCAGCAGCAGTGTCGACACCACCGGTAACAAGGTGGGGACGGCTGACTTCTCGAAAGTCACTTCCCACGTCGACAGCACGGCGCAGAAGATCGGCAATCACGCCGAGCAGCAGCACACCGTGACATCCGGCGAGACGCTTTCGCACATCGCCAAGCAGTACTACGGCAAAGCCAGCGCGTGGCACGCGATCTACGACGCGAACCGCGACCAACTCGACAACCCGGACCTGATCAAGGCCGGACAAGTCCTGCGCATCCCCGCAGGCGACGATCGCAGCAACCGCTGAGCTCGACTGACCCTTTCAAGGAGATCCCCATGACTTCACGCACCCTGAGTTACGCCGTTGCTACCGCACTGGTGGCCTCGTTGGCCTTGGCTGGCTGCAAGAAAGACGCGCCGGCGACCGATACGGCGATGACGCCGCCGCCGATGAGCGCCCCGGCCCCGACCACCGCTCCGCCTGCGATGAACACGGCGCCGACGATCAGCTCGGTCTCGCTGGGCAAGCAGGCCGGTGCAGACAAGACGCTTGCCGCCACTACGACCCAGTTCGGCACCATGGACCCGATCATCGTCTCCGTCGCCACCAGTGGCACCTCCGGCAACGCGAACATCCACACGCGACTGGTCTACCAGGACGGTCAGGTGGCCGGCGAGGAATCGCAGACCATCACGGCCAATGGGATGGACACGACCAACTTCACCTTCAACAACGCGAACGGTTGGCCGGCTGGCGACTACACCGCCGAGGTCTCGGTGAACAACTCGATGCCGCGCAACACGACGTTCACGGTGAAATAAACCGGTTCGACCGCGATGCCTTTATTCGGGCGCACCTCAGGGTGCGCCCGTTTCCATTTCACACGCGGATTTTGCCGGACGTCGTGACGCGCAACGCCCGCCACCCCGCCCAGCCGCTACCATGCTCCATCCCCGCCCAGCGTGACCCGCCGCCATGACCGCATCCGCCTATCTCGACGACGACCAGATCGAAAGCCTTGCGAGCCTGCTGGAGCAGCGCGCGGTACCGTTCCGGGGCTTCAACCTGGAAGCGCTCGACGGCTACCTGACCGCGCTGGCGGTGTCGCCTGCCGAGCTCCCTGTGGAGCGATGGGAACCGGCGATCTGGGGGAAAACCCCGCGCTGGGACGATCCCGAGGAGCGCGCCCGCGTCGAGTCGCTGATTCTGAGCCACCGCAACATGGCCATTGCGCGCGTGCGCCATGGCAACGAGACGCTGCCCGAACACCTCGCCCCGCTGCTGTGGCTGCCTGAAGATCCGGAAAAGCTGCCGGCGGGCGCCGATGCACCCGACCAGGACGAGCTGGACGTAGGCCGCGACTGGGCGCTGGGCTTCTTCACCGCCGTGGAGTTGCAGGAGGAGCAGTGGGATGCATGGCTGGATGAAAACGACTGGATGGAGGACATTTTCGACCAGTTCGACCGCCTGGCCAGTGGCGAGATCATGGGCGAGGACCCGACCCAGCCGGGCACGCCGATCGAGTACACCGAGCGACTGGGCATCATCGCGATCCTCCCGGACATGCTGGCCGACCTGCACCATCACCGCATCGATGCACTGACACCGCGCGAACCGATCCGTCGCGACGCGACCCCCGAGCGCAACGAGTTGTGTCCTTGCGGCAGCGGTAAAAAATACAAGAAGTGCTGCGGCGCCTAGCGCCGCGGCTGGCCCCCACCCAACGGCCACACCCATGCCGATGCACCCCTGCCTGAGCTGCGGCGCCTGCTGCGCCCACTTCCGTGTCGCCTTTCACTGGGCCGAAACCGATCCGTTCCTCGGCGGCACGACGCCCGCAGAGCTGACCGAAAAACTCGACCCGCACCGGGTCGTGATGCGCGGCACCCGCAATGGCGACACCCGCTGCGTGTCATTGCAGGGCGAAGTCGGGGTCGCCGCGCAGTGCGGTATCTACGATCAGCGCCCGTCCCCCTGCCACGCCCTGCAACCGGCTTGGGAAAATGGCCAGTCCAGCCCCCAGTGCGACCGCGCCCGCGCCGCGCACGGCATGGCCGCTCTCACGCCTGAGAGCTGGAACGACCCGGCAGACCCCGGTTGGACGCCGCTGCCTCAAAGCGCCTGAAAGCCCGTGCCGCACCCCGACCGGCCCGGAGTAGGAACCTTCGAGGCGCTTCCGCGCCACCCTCACAGTCACTTCTATAGCCTTCCCAGCAATCCCTCTCGCGCGAGTTGGCGAACGTCGCCCGAACGAGAACCATGGTCCTGCACCTTCAGAGAACACGATGAAAAAGATGCCCGAAAACACCCTGGTACTGGTTGCCGATGGCGGCCAGGCACGCACCTTCATCAGCAAGGGCGACGGACAAACCGTCCAGCTGGAGCAGAAGGATGTACTGACGCCGCAGAACATCAGCGACGATGGCCCGTCGGGCAAACGGCCCCACGATCAGACCGAGTCGCAGACCGATGAGGCGACCTTCGCCAAGCAGCTTGCGCACCGGCTCAACGATGGCGCCCTGGCCAACCAGTACGAGCATCTGGTGCTGGTCGCCGATCCGCAGACCCTGGGCCAGATGCGTCCGCAACTGCACAAGGAAACCCAGCAGCGCCTGCTGTTTGAAGTGGCCAAGACCCTGACCAACGCGTCGCTGAAAGACGTTGAAAAGGCACTGGCACCTCACTGAAGTTTCGTCGCCGGTCATGCCGGAATCACTCCTTCGCGCCGATACCGGGGATCCATTCCCCACCAGACCCCTGGAGTTCCATGAGCAAGCAGCACGCCCCCCTCGATTCCGATTTTATCCAGCAACAGCGAGAACGGCTGGAAGCGCTGCAGTCCGAGCTGCAGGCCTCGCTCGAGTTCCGTCATGACGACGAGTTGCGCATGCAGGAAGCGCGCATGAACACCAGCCACGCCAGCGGTGGAGATGCCCAGAAAAGCGCGTTGCAGGACAACGACCGCGCCGTGCGGGCGCATGGCCGCAGGCGGCTGGAAACGATCCATCGCGCGCTGGAGAAAATCGAGGACGGTACGTACGGTTTTTCCGATGAGAGCGGTGATCCGATACCGCGCGAGCGCCTGGACGCGGTGCCTGCCTCGCTCTACACGGTGGCGGAAGAGGAAGTGCGGGAGCGCGAAGCCGCACGGGACGCCTAGGGGAAACAGCGGGCCGAGGGAACTCGATCGGGCACGATCAGTGCCCGTGGGGACGACCGGGGCAGGCTCGTCTTTGCCCCCGTCCTCGTGCGGGGCGACAATGGAGAGCCGACGGCACCGTGTTCGCCGAACCGTCGTCACCGGCGATGGCGAGCCGCCGCGCCCCGCGCCGCCGCCTGCGCCGCCCCTTTCACGACCAAGAGAGATCCCATGTCCGACACCCCCAAGATCATCTACACCCTCACCGACGAGGCGCCGATGCTGGCGACGCAGTCGCTGCTGCCGATCGTGCAGGCGTTCACCGGTACCGCCGGTATCGAGGTGGAGACCCGCGACATCTCGCTGGCCGCGCGCATCCTGGCGCTGTTCCCGGACGTGCTTGGCGATGCGGCGGTCAGTGACGATCTGGCCGAGCTGGGCGCACTGGCCAAGAAGCCGGAAGCCAACATCATCAAGCTGCCCAACGTCAGCGCATCCGAGCCGCAACTGAAGACCGCGATCCGCGAGTTGCAGGAGCAGGGCTTCGCCTTGCCCGACTACGTCGACGAGCCGGGCAACGACGCCGAAGCCGACGCCCGCAAGCGCTACGACAAGGTCAAGGGCAGCGCCGTGAATCCGGTGCTGCGCGAGGGCAACTCCGACCGCCGTGCACCGCAGGCGGTGAAGAACTACGCCAGAAAGAACCCGCACTCGATGGGTGAGTGGAAGCAGTGGTCGCAGACCCACGTCTCGCACATGCACCACGGCGATTTTTACCACGGCGAGAAGTCGATGACGATCGACGGCGCCCGCGACGTCAAGATGGAGCTGATCACCGCCTCGGGCAAGGCCATCGTGCTCAAGCCCAGGGTCGCCCTGCTTGACGGCGAGATCATCGACTCGATGTTCATGAGCAAGAAGGCGCTGCTGGAGTTCTACGAGCGCGAACTGGAAGATTGCCGCGAAGCCGGCATCCTGTTTTCGCTGCACGTGAAGGCCACGATGATGAAGGTCTCGCACCCCATCGTGTTCGGCCACTGCGTGCGGATCTACTACAAGGAGGCCTTCGAGAAGCACGGCAAGCTGTTCGACGAGCTGGGGATCAACGTCAACAACGGCATGGTCGACCTCTACGAGAAGATCAAGACCCTGCCCGAATCGATCCACGACGAAATCATCCATGACCTGCACGCCTGCCACGAGCACCGCCCGCAACTGGCGATGGTTGATTCGGCCAAGGGCATCACCAACTTCCATTCGCCCAGCGACGTGATCGTGGATGCCTCGATGCCGGCGATGATCCGTCAGGGCGGCAAGATGTGGGGTGCTGACGGGAAGCCGTACGACAGCAAGTGCGTCATGCCGGAGTCCACGTTTGCCCGTATTTACCAGGAGATGATCAACTTCTGCAAATGGCATGGCAATTTCGATCCGCGCACGATGGGTACGGTGCCAAACGTTGGCCTGATGGCGCAGAAGGCCGAGGAGTACGGCTCGCACGACAAGACCTTCGAGATCGCCGAAGCGGGGGTGGTCAACATCACCGATCTGGCCACCGGCGAGGTGCTGCTCGCGCAGAATGTCGAGGCGGGTGACATCTGGCGCATGTGCCAGGTCAAGGATGCCCCGATCCAGGACTGGGTAAAGCTGGCGGTGAACCGTGCCCGCAGCTCGGGCATGCCCGCGGTGTTCTGGTTGGACCCCTACCGTCCGCACGAGAACGAGCTGATCAAGAAGGTCGACAAATACCTCAAGGATCACGACACCAACGGGCTCAAGATCTCGGTGATGTCGCAGGTGCGTGCGATGCGTTTCACGCTCGAGCGCGTGGCCCGAGGCCTGGACACGATCTCGGTCACCGGCAATATCCTGCGCGACTATCTGACCGATCTGTTCCCGATCCTCGAGTTGGGCACCAGCGCCAAAATGCTGTCGATTGTCCCGCTGATGAACGGTGGCGGCCTGTTCGAGACCGGTGCCGGCGGCAGCGCTCCCAAGCACGTGCAGCAACTGGTGCAGGAAAACCACCTGCGCTGGGATTCCCTTGGCGAGTTCCTCGCCCTGGCGGCGTCGCTGGAGCATCTGGGCGAGCGTTACGACAACCCGCAGGCACTGGTGCTGGCGAAGACCCTGGATGAAGCCACTGGGATCTTCCTGGACAACGACAAATCGCCGTCGCGCAAGGTCGGCGAGCTCGACAACCGCGGCAGCCATTTCTACCTGGCGATGTACTGGGCCCAGGCGCTGGCGGCGCAGGACGAGGACGCAACGCTGAAGGCGGCGTTCACTCCGCTTGCCGAGACCCTCGCGCGTGACGAGGCGAAAATCGTCGGCGAGCTCAACGCGGCCCAGGGCAAGGCGGTCGAGATCGGCGGCTACTACCACCCGGATCTCGTCACCCTTGGCAAGGCGATGCGCCCCAGCGCGCTGTTCAACGAGGCACTGGCAACACTGGTGCGCCACTGAGCCGATCGACTCGCATCTCCGGCGCGATCTTTGCGCTAGTCTCCGATCTGACCTGTCCAATCCGTGGAGCTCGCCCATGAACCATCGCCCGTCTCTCTCGCTCCTTGCCTGCGCGCTCGCGCCTTTCCTGCTGTTGGCTTGCGCTGGAGAACCCGCCGCGGGGCCCGCGGCTGCGACGGATGCCACCCGCGCCGACTCCGCGACGGAAACCGAAGCGCGCGGGGCCGCTGATGACACTGCCGCGCTGCAGGCGGCGGTAGCCGGCAACTGGCGCGTCAAGGAGGATATTGCCCGCGATGCCCACCGCCATCCCCTGGAAACACTGGCGTTCTTCGGGCTGCAGCCGGATCAGACGGTGATTGAAATTACCCCGGGAGCGGGCTGGTACGCGCAGATTCTGGCGCCCTACCTGCACGCGGATGGCAACTACGTAGCGGCCATCGTCGACCCCGCCGCCGCCGCCGAAGGCCCGGGTCGCGACTACCAGCAGCGCACCAAGGATCAGCTGGAGGCGCTGTTTGCCGCCGCGCCGGCGCAGTTCGACCGCGCCAACGTGGTTACCTACGACCCGGCCGCACCGGTGTTCGGCAGCCCGGGTACCGCCGATGTCGTGTTGACCTTCCGCAACGTCCACAACTGGCGTAAATCCGGCCAGGCGCCGGGGATGTTCGAGGGCTTCTTCAATGTGCTCAAGCCCGGCGGGACGCTGGGCGTGGTTGAGCACCGCGCGGCGGCCGATGTGGCCGACGACGATGGCACCGGTTATGTCGGCCAGGCCCAGGTGATTGCGATGGCCAAGGGGGCGGGCTTCGAGTTGGACGAGGACAGCGAGCTCAACGCCAATCCGCGCGACACCCGCGACCACCCCAACGGCGTCTGGACCCTGCCACCCGGCAACAACATCGGCGATGCCGATGGGGCAAAGTTCCAGGCCATTGGCGAGAGCGACCGGATGACCCTGCGCTTCCGCAAGCCCGGCTGAGCGATCGTTGCTGATCGGGTTCAACAAGCCCTTCCGGGTGCTGTGCCAGTTCACTGACAGCGACCCGGGTACCGCATCGCGCCAGACCCTGGCCGGTTTCGGATTGCCGGCGGGGGTATATGCGGCAGGTCGACTCGATTACGACAGCGAAGGACTGTTGTTGCTGACCGACGATGGCCGCCTGGCGCATCGGCTGACCGACCCTCGCCACAAACAGCCAAAGACGTATTGGGTACAGGTCGAGGGCGCGCCTGACGAACGCCAGCTGGAGGCTCTGCGCCATGGCGTGGAGCTCAACGACGGCCCTACGCTGCCCGCGCGCGCACGGATCATTCCGGCGCCATCGCTGTGGCCACGTGATCCGCCGGTGCGATTTCGCAAGAGTGTGCCCGATGCGTGGCTGGAGCTGGAGATCCGCGAGGGCCGCAACCGCCAGGTCCGGCGGATGACCGCTGCGGTCGGGTTGCCGACGCTGCGTCTGGTGCGCAGCGCGGTGGGGCCGCATGGCCTGGGAACACTCGCGCCCGGAGAATGGCATGATCTGCAAACGGACGAAGGTCACACCTGAACCGTTAAGCCGACCCATCGCGCGTTCAGGATATTCGTGCTTTGCTGTCGTCCTTTCCATTTCAGGCGTCGCGGGCGACGCTGTTCCCGGAGCTGCATGACGTCCACCACCACCAGCCTTGGCACGATCCTGATTGTTGACGACCAGTCGGCAAACCGGCGTGTGGTCAGCACCCTGCTCACCCGCGAGGGATATCAGGTGGTCTCTGCCGGTTCCGGCGAAGAAGCGCTGTCCAGTTATGACCAGTCCACGCCCGATCTGATCCTGCTCGACATGATGATGCCGGGCATGGACGGGTTCGAAGTGCTGGACGGGTTGAAGGAGCGCGGATTGAAGGTGCCGGTGGTGTTCGTCACTGCCGCGCATGATCGCGACCTGCTGCTGCGCGCATTCGATGCCGGCGTGGTCGACTACGTCACCAAGCCGTTCCTGCCGGAGGAGCTGCTGGCCCGGGTCAACGCGCATGTCGGTCTGAAACTGACGCGGGACCGTCTGGAGCGCGTCGCACGAGAACGCCAGGAGCTGGTCAACCTGGTCGCACATGACCTGAAGAATCCGCTGTCGAGCGTGTTGTTTGCCAGCGACATCCTGCGCAACGATGGTTGCCGCACGGAGCGGATTCCGCGCTATCTGGAGATGATCCACGAGAGCGCCGAGGACGCCCTGGGCTATATCCGCCACTACCTGGAAACCCAGGCGGGCGCCTCACGCGAGAAAGCCAAACTCGATTCGTGCGCCGACCTGGGCGAGACGCTGGAGTGGCTGACCAATCGCTACGAGTATCAACTGGATGCCCGGGGCATTGCGCTCAAGGTGATTGCCCCACCTGCGGGAACCAAGGTGGCCATCGACAGTCGGGTTCTACGCCAACTCAGCGAGAACCTTGTCAGCAACGCGATGAAATACGCGCCCGGAGGAGAGCTGCTGTTGGCAGGACGCGCGGGCGCGCCGGGGTTCTGGCAGCTGGTGGCAGCCGATCGCGGCCCCGGTATCCCCGCCTATCAGCAACGACAGCTGTTCAAGGCGTTCACCCGCCTGGGTGAAGCCAGCGAAGACGGGCTTTCCAACGGCCTTGGGCTGTCGTTGGCAAAGCAGATCGCGGTCAATGCCGGCGGCCAGCTCTGGTATGAGGACCGTGAGGGCGGCGGTTCGGTGTTCGTGATCGAACTGCCCGCCGGGACCGACGACACCTGCAGCTCACCCCCTCCCGGAAATGAGCTGCAAGAACCCGAATGCTTCGAGGATCGCCCGGTTCACTGACGCGAAGCGACCCCTCCCGGCCATCGTCCCTCTGCGTCCGGATTAGACGGAGGTAGGCTTTGCGCTGTGGAACCCGCTGCTACCGTGGGTTTCGGTAACCGGCTCATCACCCACTTCGGTAACGTCAACGCGGCTGGAGCTGCCTTCCAGCAGTTCACGGTCTGCCTTCTTGGCCCGGCGGCGATGGTCGGCAAACCAGAGCAGACCGGCGCCAGCGATCACGGCGACCATGACTGCAGGATTACGACGCGCGAACGTCGTCGCCGCACGGCCGCCGGTCTTGAGTGCGCCGATAGCGACACCGGCTTCAAGCAAGCCGCCGGCACGCGATGGCAGTGCGCGACGGACGCGGTCGCCAAGGTTCGACGGCATCGCATCACGGAAGCGGTCGCCGACATCGGACGGAATCGCGTGGCGGATGCGGTACCCGACGGTGTTGGCGATGTCCATTGCGCGGTCGGGGAGTCGGTCGAATTTGCTCATCGTGGCTGCCTGGATTCTGGGAGGCCTCCAGTGTCGATGGCCACGCGTGGATACGATGTGAGATGGCCCGCTGCGACGTGCCGTCGGTTCAGGTACCGCGCGGCTTCGGGCGATGGGTCGCGGTGGCCGTCCAGGGATCATCCGGCCACGGATGACGGGGGTAGCGACCTTTCATCTCCTTGCGTACTTCCGGATAGGTCCGCTCCCAGAATCCGCGCAGGTCGCCAGTGACCTGCAGCGGTCGTCCGCCGGGCGACAGAAGGTGCAGGGTCAGCGGCACCCTGCCGTTGGCGATGGCCGGTGTGTCGGCCAGACCGAACAGCTCCTGCAGCTTGACCGCCAATACCGGGGCCAACGGCTCGCCGGTCGCGTCATCGAATCCGTAGCTGATCCCCCGCTCCAGACCCGAAGGCACCGCGATTCTTGTCGGCGCGGCCCCCTCGATAATCGATCGCATCGACCAGGGCAGCCGTGACTTCAGCGCTTCGGCCAGGTCGGTTTCACTCAACGCATCCAACCGGCTCTTGCCTGCCAGCGCCGGCAACAACCAGTCGTCGATGGTCGCCAGCAACGCAGGCTCACTGAGGTCGGGCAGTTCCAGTTCCGGGCACCAGACACGCAGGCAGCGCACCCGCGAACGCCATTGCTGCAGTCGCCCGGTCCACGGCAGCGCCTGCAGGCCGAGTTGACGGACGGCATCCGCCAACGCCTCGGGATAGCGCGAGCGGTCCGGGTTGGCCACCGGGCGGCTCTCCAGCACGATGCGGTCGAAGCGCCGCTCGCTCACCGCGACGATCCTCCGCGCATCTGCATCCCAGAACACCCGTTCGATGTCGCTGAAGTGCTGTGGCCACGCGCGCTCCAGTCGGTCCGGGTCCAACGGTGCGGCACGCAGGACGCGCGCCTCGCGGGCCTCCTCGCGCAACTCGGCGATCAGCAACCACGACTCGCCGAACAGCACGCTGTCATCCATCAGTCGTGCGCTGCGGCCATTGGCCAGCTGGTACCGCCAGGGATCGCTGCGATGCTGGTGCGCGATGCGGTCCGGGAACGCATGCGCCATCAGGTCACCCAGCAGGTGTGGCGGCACGTCATCCGGGGGACTCGCGGTGCAGCGCAGACGCCGCCGCCATTGCCGGGCGATCCGGTCGATCGACGCCAGCGCACTGCGTGAGACATCGCTGCCGATGCGGTTGCGGCGGAATCCCGCCAACGCCCGCCAGCGGTCGGTCAGGGCATCGCTGCGCGAACGCAGCGGGTCACGGGACTCCAGCAACGCGGCGAGGTCGCACGCCACCGCACGCTCGCGATCGTCGCCAGCCGCCAGCAGCATCGCCCCCAGCCGGGGGTGTGTGCCCAGCTGCAACATCCGGCGACCGCTCGCGGTCATTGCCGCGCCGTCCAGCGCGCCCAGGCGCTGGAGCAGCTCACGCGCCGATGCCAGCGCCCCCGGAGGTGGCGGATCAAGGAACCGCAGGTCCGGATCGCCCCAGGCCGCCAGCTCCAGTGCCAGTCCGGCCAGTTCGACCTGGGCGATCTCGGCGCGTCGCTGCGGATCCAGCCGCTGCGACTGCGGCCACAAGCGGTACGTCCAGCCGGACGCGACGCGCCCCGCGCGACCGGCGCGCTGGTCAGCCGAGGCCTGGGCGATCAGCACCACATCCAGGCGGGGGAAGCCGCTGTTGGGATCAAACCGCGGTTCGCGCGCCAGTCCCGAGTCGATGACCACGCGCACGCCGGGCAAGGTGACGCTGGACTCGGCCACGTTGGTCGCCAGTACCACCCGCCGGCGCCCGGACGTATCGGGCTGCAGTACGCGCGACTGCTCCTCCACCGGCAGTTCGCCGTGCAAGGCGAGCACGTCCACGCCGTTGCTGGGCACGGACGCGCCGGCACTCTCGCCCGGGTCGATCACCTGCCGCTCCAGCACTTGCCGGGCCCGTGCAATCTCGCGTTGACCGGGCAGGAACACCAGCACGTCGCCGGGATGGCGAGCCAGCGCCTGCGCGACCGCGCGGCCCACCTGGTGTTCCAGGCGCTCCTCGCGACGCGCGGGAAAATGGGCGATCTCGACCGGCCAACTGCGCCCCGCGCTGGACAATCGCGGCGCGTCCAGGAACGCTGCCAGCCGCTCGCCATCCAGGGTCGCCGACATCAGCACGATGCGCAGGTCCTGTCGCAACGCCGCCTGCACGTCGAGGGTCAACGCCAAGCCGAGATCCGCGGCGAGATGGCGCTCGTGAAACTCGTCAAAGATGACCGCGCCAACCCCCTCCAGCGTCGGATCGTCCTGGATCATCCGGGTCAGGATGCCTTCGGTGACCACCTCGATGCGGGTCCGCGCGGAGACCTGATTATCAAAGCGGATCCGGTAGCCAACCGTGTCGCCGACCGCTTCGCCACGTTGGGCCGCCATGAACTGCGCGGCGGCGCGCGCCGCCACGCGCCGCGGTTCGAGCATGATGATCCGCCGGCCGTCCAGCCAACGCTCGTCCAGCAACGCCGGCGGCACCTGGGTGGTCTTGCCCGCACCGGGCGGCGCTTCCAGGACCAGGCGCGGATGCACCGTCAGGCTCTGCCGGATCTGCGGCAGCAGTGCATCGATCGGGAAGGTGACGGCGCTCATCCCACAAGGATACGGGCGCAAGTGATGGGCGACCGCCGCATGCGCTTGCTACCCCGGCTGCCTATGTCGCCTAGAATCCCCCGCATGGATTTGATCGACATCGGCGCCAATCTCACCCACGACTCCTTCGACCACGACCGCGATGCGGTGATGCAACGGGCCCGCGATGCGGGCGTGGTGCAGATGGTCGTGACCGGTGCCAGCCGTGAACATTCCCCGCAGGCGCTGACGCTGGCACGCGCGCACCCCGGCGAACTGTTCTCGACCGCCGGCGTCCACCCACACCACGCCAGCGAATACACCGCCGAATGCGACGCGGAGATGCGCGCGCTGCTGGCCCAGCCTGAAGTGGTGGCGGTGGGCGAATGCGGTCTGGACTACTTCCGCGACTTCTCCCCGCGTCCGGCCCAACGCCGCGCGTTCGAGATGCAACTGCAGACCGCCGTCGACACCGGCAAGCCGCTGTTCCTTCACCAGCGCGACGCGCACGCCGACTTCATGGGCGTGATGCGCGAGTTCGATGGCAAGCTGGGCAACGCGGTGGTGCATTGCTTCACCGGCAGCCGCGAGGAGCTGTTCGACTACCTCGACCAGGACTGGCATGTGGGCATCACCGGCTGGCTGTGTGACGAGCGCCGCGGCCTGCACCTGCGGGAGTTGGTGAAGAACATCCCGGCCAACCGGCTGATGATCGAGACCGACTCGCCCTACCTGCTCCCACGCACCGTCAAGCCGGCTCCGGGCCACCGTCGCAACGAACCGATGTATCTGGCCCACATCGTCGAAGAACTGGCCCGTGACCGCGATGAGGATGTCGCCACGACCGCAGCCAACAGCACCCGCACCACACGGGACTTCTTCCGGTTGCCCGGGATCGCGCCACCACCCGCCGGAGATTGACCCGGAAACCGGGTCAGCGGGTCAGCGGGTCAGCGGGTCAGCTGCGCAGGCCGATCCCGCGCTTGAGCAGAAACAGGCTGAGCGCCGTCAACGCAACCACGAAAAGCAGCATCAACGCGTAGGCGATCCAGATCGGCACGTCGCTCACACCCAGCATGCCGTAGCGGAACGCGTTGACCATGTAGAAGATCGGGTTGGCGTGGGTCGCCGCCTCCGCCCAGTCCGGCAACAATTTGACCGAATAGAACACGCCACCCAGATAGGTCAGTGGGGTCAGGATGAACGTCGGAACGATCGCGACATCATCGAATTTGGTCGCGAACATCGCATTGACGAAACCGGCCAACGCGAAGATGGTCGCACCCAGCAACACCGTGGTCACGGTCACCAGCGGATGCGGGATGTGGACGTCGGTAAACAACGTCGCAATCAGCAGTACGATCGCGCCGACCGCCACGCCGCGCACCACGGCGCCACTGACATAGCCGGCCAGAATCACCCAGTTGGGCATGGGGCTGACCAGCAGCTCCTCGACGAAACGGCTGAACTTCGCGCCGAAGAAGCTGGAGGCGATGTTGCCGTAGCTGTTCTGGATCACGCTCATCATCACCAGCCCCGGGACGATGAAGTCCATGTAGCCGATGCCGTCCATCTGTCCGATCCGGGATCCGATCAGGCTGCCGAAAATCAGGAAATACAGCGTCGCGGTGATCGCCGGCGGCACCAGGGTCTGGGCCCAGATGCGCAGGATGCGGTGGATCTCGCGGCGGGACACCGTCGCCAGCGCGACCAGGTTGGGGTGGCTCATTCGGACTGCTCCGGCCGTGCGGTCATGCGCACGAACAGTTCTTCCAGGCGGTTGCTCTTGGTGCGCATCGAACGGACCCGGATGCCGGCGGCGTCCAGGCCCACGAAGATGTGGTTGAGGTCCATCTCGCGCGGCATGTCGATATCCAGCGTGTGCGCGTCCCGTGCCAGCAGGGTGGCACCGTTGATCGCCGGAAGCGTCTGGGGCAAAGCACTGTCGACGTCGAGCACGAAGCCCTGCACATCCAGCTCGGCCAGCAACGTGCGCATCGGTCCGCTGGCGATGATGCTGCCGTGGTCGATGATCGCCAGGTTGCGGCACAGGTGCTCCGCCTCCTCCAGGTAGTGGGTGGTCAGGATGATCGTGGTGCCCGCGCCGTTGATCTCCTGCAGCGAGTCCCACATGCCGCGACGGATTTCGATGTCGACCCCGGCGGTGGGCTCATCCAGGATCAGCAGACGCGGCTGCGTCATCATCGCGCGGGCAATCATCAACCGTCGCTTCATGCCCCCCGACAGGGTGCGGCTGATCATCTGCGCCTTGGACCACAGGTGCGCGCGCTTGAGCTCGATCTCGGCGCGCTCCAACGCAAGCTCGCGCGGCACACCGTAGAAACCTGCGTAATTGACCAGGATGTCGATGGGTTTTTCGAACAGGTTGAAGTTGAGTTCCTGCGGCACCAGTCCGATCATGCGCATCGCATCGCTGCGGCGGCGCGTCAGATCGGTGCCGAAGATCTCCACCGAGCCGGAGGTGAGGTTCACCAGCGAGGAGACAATGCCGATCAGGGTGCTCTTGCCGGCGCCATTCGG
>RCMY010002600.1_pt1 | contig 16284 bp, 18 predicted proteins | sample 2041341 | NCBI WGS metagenome assembly RCMY01 (sample SAMN09708234, study PRJNA481090) | Marine sediment metagenome, whole genome shotgun sequencing project. | reverse complement strand
GCGTGTGCAATAGAGCTAGCATCTCTTTTATTAAAACTAAGCGTAAGCTTTTCGATCGTGAGAAGACGGTATTGCTTGTGCTTCACGATATTTAGCGACAGTACGGCGTGCAACTGGGATGTCTTTCTCTTTGAGCATTTGAGCAAGTTTGTTATCACTCAACGGTTTCGCAGGGTTTTCTGCGTTAATCATTTCTGCAATTAAGCCTTTAATAGCTGTTGCTGAATGAGCTTCTCCGTCGGCATTAGTAATTTGTGACGAGAAGAAAAAACGCAGCGGAAACGTGCCTCTAGGAGTTTGCATGAATTTGTTGGCCACTACCCGAGAGATAGTTGACTCGTGCACCGAAAGGACTTCGGCTAGTTCACGCATCATCATTGGTTGCATCGCAGTCTCACCATCTTCAAGGAATCCCATCTGACGTGAAACAATCGCTTGTGACAGTTTTATCAAAGTTTCACTACGCATGACAAGTCCTTGTATCAACCATCTTGCTTCCTGTAATTGTTGTTTTAAATCCTCGTTTCCCTTGCCGCGTATACTTTTTGCATAATGCTTATTTACGTGGAGTTTAGGAGTACTGGCCTTGTTTATCTCGATTACCCATTGATTGAGGTGTCGCTTTACTACCACATCGGGTACGACATGAAGCGTTTGAGTTTGCGCAAAGCTAGCGGCAGGGCGAGGGTTTAAATTTCGAACAATCTCTATGCATTGAGTTAATTTGGCTTCAGAGGTACGGCATTCGCGACGTAAAGGTTTGAGTTTATTTTGAGCCAGTAGACCGAGGTTTTGCGTAATAACTAATGCGATATCTTGAATGTCTTTAGGAAGACCTTTACGCAATACTTGTAAGCTCAGACATTCGGCAAGATCCGACGCGCCTATTCCTGCGGGATCACATGTTTGTAATTCTTTAAGTGCTTTCGAGATATCATTCTTATTCACATTAGATGTAAATAGTTTTACTTGTTCAAGAATGTCATTGATTGATTCAATTAATAAACCGTCAGAATTTAATCCATCGATCAAATATTCAAAAATAATGCGTTGTTCGAATGAGCGGCTTTCTAAATTTAGTTGAGCGCTTAGATTATCAAACAAAGTTTCCGAACTCGTATCAGCAAAATCACGTGTTTCTGGAAAGTCAGAATTGTTTTTAGAACTGCTTTGCGTGTAATCTGTATCAAGTTCACTGGTTGGCACATCATCCCAAGAGTCTTCATCAGCGGGATCAGATTCGGAGAGACTGTCTTGTTCTGTGGACGACTCTTCTTCTTGCAAGTACTCGTCGTCACTTTCCCTTTCAAGCATGACATTGCTTTCAAGTTGTTGTTGTAACTCAGTTTGTAAATCCATCACAGACATCTGCAATATACGCAGACTGTGTTTTAGCTGTGGCGTTAATTTGAGTTGCGCGCCAAGCTTAATATTGATGGATTGCTTAAGCATAAATAATAGCTAACAAAGAGAAGTAGTTGTTGCTAGTGAAAAGTGTGTTTTGTTATTGTGTTTAGAGTTTAAAATCTTCTCCAAGGTAAACTTTTTTCACTTGCTCATTTGCCAATACGGTTTCAGGCGTACCTTCGGCGATTAGTTGTCCTTCACTTAAAATATAAGCGCGGTTACAAATACCTAAGGTTTCTCGAACATTGTGATCGGTAATGAGTACGCCAATGCCTCTGTCAGTTAGTTGTCGAATAATTTTTTGTATATCGATTACTGAAATTGGATCAACACCTGCAAATGGTTCATCCAGTAAAATAAATAAAGGATCAGCTGCGAGAGCACGGGCAATTTCTACGCGTCGACGCTCACCACCAGACAAGCTAATGCCTAAACTGTCACGAATATGGGTGATGTGAAGTTCTTCTAGCAATTCTTCTAACTTACTCTCACGTTTTGCACGTGAAAGATCTTTGCGAGCCTCTAAAATCGCGTAAATATTATTCTTTACACTCAGTTTTCTAAAAACTGATGCTTCTTGTGGTAAATAACCTACGCCTAGTCGTGCGCGTGCATGTATTGGTAATTTAGTAATGTCTTGCCCATCAAGTTTTATGCTCCCTGAGTTTGGGCGAACTAAACCAACAATCATGTAAAAAGTTGTGGTTTTTCCAGCGCCATTAGGCCCGAGAAGACCAACAGACTCTCCAGCAGCAATCTGTAATGACACACCTTTAACAACATGGCGTGTTTTGTAGCTCTTTTTTATTTCATCGACTTTTAAGATGCTCGATTGTGCAGTAACTGTCATGCTTATTTATCGCTTATTTCAGTAGTTGTTTTTTTGTTTTTACTTGGTGGTTCAAAAATAAGATGGACTCGACCATCTCCTTTGCCTTTATTGTCAGCTTTTAAACGCTCCGCATCGAGGTCATATTCAATATGTTCGCCCTTGAGTTCATTGCCAGCATCTAGTATTTGAGCATTTCCATCAAGTGTAATCATACGGGTGTTCAAGTTAAATGAAATATTGTTAGCTTGCCCATTAGCCTTGCTTTTTTCTTCCACCAGATAACGAAAACTCACGGGAGACCCAATAAGTGTGAATGATTGAAGCTGGCGATTTGCTAAGTCAATTTTTGCTTGATTGGCCGAAATGTTCATTCCAGTTTTTTCAATATTGATATTGCCACTAAGTTCCCACAGGTTTTCTGAAATTGAATACAGTCGATCAGCAGTTATAAGTGCGTCTCCTTGTTTAATAACTACATTACCTGTGAGTGTGCAGTTTTCTAAATTTGTTCCACAGTCCGAAGAGTCGGCATCAATTTCTAAAGGAAAATCTTCAGCGGCGTTGAGATTTAGAGACACTAAGCTAATAAAGAAAGCTGTGGCTATATATTTGAAAAAAAATACTTGTTTTTTGATTAACATAATTACTCGTAGCTAATTTTAGCTTTAGGGTATAAAACGTATTTTAACTCGTGAGAGTAAATTAATTCGTTCATTTTTCATATCTAAAGTCATGCCAGTTGCCGTTATTACTTGCTGTCCATTAGTTGCTTGAATTGAATCTTGTGTGCTTAGCATTTGATTGGCAATGTCATAACTTAAAGAATCACTTTTAAAACTGGTGTTACTTTCACTGCCTTGGGCTGCAACGACATTTCCTGAAAAGCTAATGAGTTCTCTTGTTGCTGGTAATACCGCATTTTCGGCCTCAATCGTCCAATTGCCTTGGGTGTGGTAATTAACCTGTATTTTGCTAAGGTTTAAATTATTGCTTACCAAGTCTTGTTCAATTTTCTCAGCACTTATTGTGTATTCGGCTTGGCCGCTTTTATTGTAGCGAGTTAGTTTGGCATTATCTAAATAGTATCCAGGAATAGCATCTTGCGATATGGTGTTGGTAATTAGCTCAGGGTCTTCCTTTTTTAATAATTGCCAAAGCATAGCGGCAAGCGCGAGCAAGATAAGTGCAAAAATAATTTCTCTAGTGCTCATAAGGGTTTATTTTATTGTGCTCAGAATAAAATCGCATACTTCACGTACGGCGCCAAAGCCACCAGTTTTTGAACTAATCCAATCTGCCTGGTCTTGTACTTCAGGTATGGCATTTGCAGGTGCAAAAGAGATTGCAACTTCACGCATGGGACCAAGGTCAGGTACGTCATCGCCCATATAAGCAATATCGTTTTTGTCAAGACCAGTTTTTCTTAATAAATCATCAAGCGCAGGAATTTTATCGCTAGTGCCAAGGTATGTATGCGTAATACCTAAGTCACTTAAACGAGTACGTAAGGCTTCGCAATTTCGTCCAGAGATTATGGCTACCTGGATATTGTTACGCATTAATTCCTTTAAGCCATGACCATCTAACACATGAAAAACTTTTAGTTCTTCACCTTTAGGGCCATAAAATAAACGACCATCCGTCAATACGCCATCAACATCAAAAACAACCATCTTAAGTTTAGCAAGTTTTTTTTCAAATCTTAATTCAGTCATGTTCACATTAATCCTGCTTTGAAAAGGTCATGTATATTTAAAGCACCCACTAAATTGTCGCCATCTTTAACCAATAATGAAGTTATTTTCTTTTCCTGCATCATATCAACAGCTTCTGCGGCTTTGTCATCTTTAGCAACACATGCAAATGTTTTAGTCATAACGTCGTCAATCATTGTGTTGTGAATATCAATTTTTTCATCTAATGTGCGACGTAAATCACCATCAGTAAAAATACCAATTAATTCATTTTGCTTATTAAGTATTGCAGTCATACCTAGTCCTTTTTGTGACACTTCTACTAAAGCAGCACTCAAAGAGGTTTGAGACGACACGCTAGGGATTTGATCCCCAGTACGCATGATGTCGCCAATTGTTAGAAGTAATCGTCTGCCTAAAGTACCTCCAGGGTGCGATAGGGCAAATTCCTCTGGCGTGAACCCGCGAATTTCTAATAATGCCACAGCCAATGCGTCTCCAAGAGCTAATGCTGCAGTTGTGCTTGCAGTAGGTGCTAAATTTAATGGACAGGCTTCTTCTTTAACACTCGCATTCAAATGTACTTTAGAGTGTTTAGCCAGCATAGAATTTGGATTGCCAGTAACCGCAATCATTGGAATATTACGTCGAGTAAAAATGGGTAACAGAGTCAGTATTTCGTCGGTTTCGCCCGAATTTGAGAATGCGATTATTACGTCATTTTTACTCAACATTCCTAAGTCACCATGACTAGCTTCGCCTGGATGCATGTAAAACGCTGGGGTTCCTGTGCTGGCTAAGGTTGCGGCAATTTTATTGGCGATGTGTCCCGATTTTCCCATGCCTGTGATAACAACTTTGCCTTTGCAGTCGAGACATAATTGACAGGCTTGAGTGAAAGAATCATCTAAATTGTCGGCAATATTTTGAATAGCCGCTTTCTCAATAGAAAGTGCTTTCAATGCATGTTTAATAGCGTCGCTGGTCGGCATAATATTGATTATTCCTTAACTAAGTATGGTTGCAGTACTAATAGTATCTGGTGCTGCTAAGGATTGTAAAACGATTACCGCTATATAGACTACATAAATGCCCAATAAAATAATACCGTGTTTGCGGTTTAATGAACCTTCTTTTTTATCGCCGCGTTGTTGCCAAAAACAAAACGCAAACAATAATCCTGTTATTAGCAACATTAAGGTGTAATCGCGGGACATGAGTTCTTGAGATATCGACATCGGACTCAAAGTTCCTGCGATACCTATAACAGCCAATAAATTAAATACATTTGAGCCTATGACATTACCCATGGCTAAATCAGGCTCGCCTTTGAGAGCACCCGCTAAAGATGCTGCAAGTTCAGGAAGACTGGTCCCTATCGCAACAATGGTTAATCCAATAACTGCATCTGAAATACCAAAGCTTCTAGCAACAGTTGAGCTACCATCAACAAGGATATTGGCGCCTACTACTAATATACCTAAACCAAAAATAGTCCAGAAAATTGCTGATTTTAAATTAATTTCAGTAACTTCTTGGACTTGATCAGATTTGTTGTTGCTTGCAGTACGTTTGCCATCGGCGACGATCCAGATCATAAATATTAATAAGCCAATGAGCATTAACACAGCTTTAAAACGAGTTAATTCTAAGTTGTAGAGTAAAACAAATACTCCGAGCATCACTATCCATAAGATGGGGAATTCTTTACGTAAAGTTTGTGATTGCACCACAAGTGGAATAACCAGGGCTGTGGCGCCTAAAACTAAAGCCATATTAGCAATATTGGAGCCAATCGCATTTCCTAAGGCAATACCAGGGCTGCCTTTTAATGCAGCGCTTGCTGATACCAGCATTTCAGGTGCAGAGGTGCCAAACGCAACCACGGTTAAACCAATGAGCAGTGTGGAAACATTGAGCGATTTGGCAATACTGGAAGCACCGTCTACAAAACGGTCAGCGCCATAAGTTAAAGCAATCAAACCGCCAAGAATTTTTAAAACAGCAATTAACATAAATTTTTCTTAGTAATTTTAGTGAGCTTGATTGAAAATTCATCGAAAGCACACATATTTAACAAAATTGTTCCTCATGATCTAGCAACAAGCTGAGGAAAGCCTCTAAAAAGCGTATGATACACGCTTGAACAAAGTCAGGCGCTTAAATAGTGTTATTTTTAAGTGTTTGATGTAATTACAAAAGATATGATTATGCATAAAGAATTAATACAAGAAATGATACAAACTGGTTTGCCTTCAGCTCAAGTTGAGGTTTTAGGAGATGATGGGCAGCATTTTGAAGCCGTAGTGGTGAGTGATACCTTTATTGGTAAACGTTTATTGCAACGTCATCAGCAAGTTTATGCATGTTTAGGTGAGAAAATGGGTAATGAAATTCATGCCTTGCGTCTTACAACTTTAACGCCTGAAGAAGCTGATAAAAAATAAACGGCTTTTTCTAAATTAATAAATAATTGTAGGTAGATTTCATTGGATAAATTAGAGATTACTGGTGGCACACGTTTACACGGTGAAGTAAAAATTTCAGGTGCAAAAAATGCAGCTTTGCCGATTATGGCCGCAACTTTGTTAGGTGAAGGCGTTTCATTTATCGCAAATGTCCCACACCTAAAAGATGTAACCACCATGATTCAACTACTTGCAAACATGGGCGTAGATTTGAGTATTAATGAGCAACAAACGGTTGAAGTTGATGCAAGCGTTTTAACTTCCACTACTGCTCCTTATGAATTAGTAAAAACCATGCGAGCATCTATTTTAGTTTTAGGCCCATTGGTGGCGCGTTTTGGCAAAGCTAAAGTATCACTACCTGGTGGTTGTGCTATTGGAGCTCGCCCGGTGAATTTGCATGTACAAGGTTTGCAACAAATGGGTGCTGAGATCGTTATTAAAGATGGTTATATTCACGCTAATTTACCTGCAGGCCAAACCCGTTTACAAGGCGCAAAAATTATTATGGATACAGTGACGGTAACTGGCACTGAAAACTTAATGATGGCAGCCGTTCTAGCAGAAGGCGAAACGGTTTTAGAAAACGCTGCTCGTGAACCTGAAGTAGTTGATCTTGCAAAGATACTGATAAAAATGGGCGCTAAAATTGAGGGCGCGGGCACCAGTACCATTCGCGTGCAAGGCGTTGAAAAACTTATTGGTGTAGAGTATTCAGTATTGCCCGACCGTATTGAAACGGGAACCTATTTAGTGGCTGCTGCAACTACTGGTGGTTCAATTATTGCGAAAAAAACTTGTCCAGAACATCTAGAGGCTGTCTTGCATAAGCTTGAAGAAGCAGGCGCAGAAATTGAGGTTGGTGATGATTGGATTCGTCTTGATATGCATGGTAAACGTCCTCAGGCTGTAGACATTAAAACAGCACCGCATCCCGCTTTTCCTACTGACATGCAAGCACAGTTTTGTGCCATGAATTGCATTGCCGAAGGCACGAGTATTGTGACCGAAACTATTTTTGAAAATCGTTTTATGCACGCGGTAGAAATGCAACGCATGGGCGCTGATATTCGTTTAGATGGAAATACGGCTGTTATTAAGGGTGTTGAGAAGTTACAAGCGGCGCCAGTAATGGCTACAGATTTACGAGCTTCTGCAAGTTTAGTGATTGCTGCCTTTATGACAGAAGGCGTGACCGTTGTCGATCGTATCTATCATATTGATAGAGGCTATGAACGAATTGAAGAGAAAATGAATTTGTTAGGCGCAAAAATTAAACGAACTAACTAGCTGCGTGAAATAGTTAAATTAGGTGGTCGTTCAGCAACTTCTATTTGAATTTCTTCTGCTAGTTCGCCTCGTTGGATACTTAACTTAACTTTTTCACCTGGCTTTAGACTTGCTATTGTGTATTTGGCTTCTAAATCAGAGTTGACTTCAATGTCATTTATATTAAGTAAAATATCTCCACGCTTTAAACCAACATAAAAAGCAGGGCTATTTGGATAAACATTTGTTATGTAGGTTCCACGAGGAGGTGGAACAAATTTCTGAGCGACACCTTCTTCAAAGCCTAGCCAGCCTCTAATTACTCGACCGTTTTTCAGAATTTCCTCGACAACACCTTTGGCTAATTCAGCTGGAATAGCTAATGCCAAGCCCGATTTTTCACTCACAGCCGTATTAATACCAATTAGTTCTCCCTCAGTATTAATTAAAGCTCCACCCGAATTGCCGATACTAATGGTTGCATCGGTTTGGATAAAGTCTTCAAAATTTGCTAGGTTAATATTAGCTTTTCCCGTAGCACTAATTATTCCTTGAGTTACGGTTTGACCTAAGCCATAAGGGTTACCAATGGCGAGAACTACATCACCAATATGTTGCTTGCTTGAGTTAGCAAAATTCAAAGTTGGCAATTTGATGTTAACGCCACCCTTTTCTATTTTTAAAAGAGCAAGGTCTGTATCTTTATCAACGCCAACAATAGTGGCTGGCGCCCAACTTCCATTGGGTAAGATAATTAATAGGCTGTCTGCACCGTTCACTACATGATAATTAGTTAATACCAAGCCATCTTCGCGAATAATCACGCCAGAGCCTAAACCTTGCTCGCGTCTACCTTGAGTCCACGGATTATTAGTACGTCTTTTTAATACGACTTTTGATGTTTGGATACTCACAACAGCAGGTTGCGCACGTTCAACTGCGTCAGCAAAACTTGCAACAGGGTTAAAATGTTGGCCGGCCTGTCCAGAAACTGGAATTCCACGCCCACTTATCAGTATCCACAAAAAGGCAATTCCAAGGCCTGCGAGTATCGCTTGGAGGAAAAAAGCAGATTTTTTTAGCCAAATTGGCGTTCTTTTGAGCATATTATTTGGTTCTTACTGATTGAAAATACAGGATATTTTCATGTTGTAGTAGGCAATGCAGCATGCTTTATTGTATAATAGCGAATTGTATGGCTATCTAATGCTGCAGAGCGTCAAGTTTTGTTAGTTTACAACAGTGAATTCTTAAATATTCGAGTCAATTTAACCCTTTTTTAGGTAGAAGGGTGATTCGAGTACAAGAATATACTGTGATAGTTGGGATAATTCGATCACTTCAATATCAGAGGCATAACGTGAGCGACGATAAGGTAGATACCGGACGACGTCATTTTCTTTCGGTTGCAACAACCGTGACTGGCGTAATTGGGGCAGCAGCTGCTGCTACACCATTCATTCTTTCTTTAAAGCCAAGTGCTAGAACACAAGCATTGGGCGCACCTGTAGAAGCTGATTTTTCTAAGCTTGAAGTGGGCGCGCGCATGATTGTGGAATGGCGTGGTAAACCTGTATGGATTATTCGCCGTACGTCGGAAATGCTTAAAACACTTCCAGCTTTGAATAATCTTTTACGTGATCCAAACTCTGAAGAATCAGATCAACCGAGCTATGCCAAAAATCAAGATAGAGCGCTTAATTCTGAGTATCTCGTACTTGTAGGTATCTGTACTCACTTAGGTTGCTCGCCTGACTTTAGACCTCAACCAGAGGCTGAATTGAGTGGCGGTGGCTTCTTATGTGCTTGCCACGGCTCTAAATTCGATTTATCAGGTCGTGTGTATAAAGGTGTTCCGGCTCCTACAAACTTACCAGTTCCTGCTTATCGCTTTATTGGCCCTACCAATATTCTTATTGGTGATGATACGGGAGCAGCATCATGAGCGGTTTGAATGTATGGATTAACAAGCGTTTTCCGCTTGATAAAATGATGAAAGAGCATGTAACGGAATATTATGCTTCTAAAAACTTAAATATCTGGTATGCCTTTGGCGTACTTGCACTGGTACTTTTTGTAAATCAAATCGTGACTGGTATTTTCTTAACCATGAACTACAAACCTTCAGCGGCAGAAGCATTTGCTTCAGTTGAATACATCATGCGTGATGTAGAGTGGGGTTGGTTAATTCGTTACATGCATTCTACGGGTGCGTCGATGTTCTTCATCGTGATCTACTTACATATGTTCCGTGGCATGATGTACGGTTCTTATAAAGCGCCGCGTGAGTTGGTGTGGATTGTGGGTATGGTTATCTACTTGCTATTGATGGCTGAAGCATTTTTTGGGTATTTATTACCTTGGGGTCAAATGTCTTATTGGGGCGCTAATGTAATTACTGAGTTATTCGGAGCAGTACCCGTGATTGGCAGTGATATTGTCGAACTCGTGCGTGGTGATTTTGTAATTTCTGATGTTACTCTTAACCGCTTTTTTGCATTCCACGTAATTGCCCTACCATTAGTTTTGGCTTTACTTGTCGTTGTACATATTCTTGCATTGCATGAAGTGGGTTCTAACAACCCAGATGGTATTGAGATTAAAGAAAATAAAAATGCTCAAGGTAATCCAGTAGACGGAATAACATTCTCTCCTTACTTCACCAGTAAAGATGCTGTTATCACGATTGGCTTCTTGATTATTTTTGCTGCGGTTATATTCTTTGCACCAACGCTAGGTGGTTTGTTCTTAGAGCCTGCTAACTTTGAGCCAGCAAATAACTTAAAAACCCCTGAGCATATTGCACCGGTTTGGTATTTCACGCCGTTCTATGCGATTTTGCGTGCAGTGCCTAGTAAAGGCTTAGGCGCATTATTAATGGGATTAGCGATTGTGGTCTTGTTCTTCTTACCGTGGTTGGATAAAGCTCAAGTCAAATCAATTAAGTATCGTGGTTATTACTATAAAGGTGCTTTAGCATTATTTGTGGTGAGCTTTGTAGTTTTGGGTTATTTAGGACTGCAAACTCCAACTCCAATGGGTACTTTGATGGCGAGAATTTTCAGTGTGATTTATTTTGCTTTCTTTATCTTAATGCCAATCTACACCAAGCTTGATAAGAATAAACCAGTGCCAGAACGTGTAACGTTTGAGCACTAAGCTGAATTGAATATTCAAATTTAATCTTAAATAAAATTTTGAGTCACTTATGTTAAAAATATCTAAATTACGCCTACTCAGTTTATTCTGCTTGATCTTTGCGGTGCCAAGTATGGCATTCGCATCAGGTGGCAGCGAGTATATGCTCAAGGCAAAAAACGACCTTAATAATACCGAATCACTGCAACGTGGATTTAAGTACTACGTAAATTACTGCGCTGGTTGTCATTCAGCAAAGTACGTACGTTACTCACGCGTAGGCGCTGACTTAGATATCAGCGATGAAGAATTGGTAAATAATATAATGTTCAACGTCAATAAGCCATTTGAAACGATGCAGGCTTCAATGTCAGGTGAAGATGCACAACGCTGGTTTGGTGCGGCACCACCCGATTTGTCATTAGCTAGTCGTAGTCGCAACCCAGATTGGCTATACACCTACCTTAAATCTTTTTATAAAGACGCAAAACGTCCACTCGGTAGCAATAATTTGTTACTCCCTGGTGCAAGTATGCCGAATGTATTCTGGGAATTGCAGGGTGAGCAAGCTCCAATTTATCACGACGTAGAAGTTGCAAGCGTTGATGAAAATGGTAAAAAGAATACGCGTACTGTTAAAGAGTTTTCACACTTTGCCACGGTTTCTGAAGGAGAATTGTCTCCAAAGAAATTTGATGGAGTTGTTCGAGATATTGTAAATTTCTTGGATTACATTGGCGAGCCTGTAAAAGTAAAACGTAAAAAAATGGGCGTTTGGGTCATCCTTTATCTACTGATTTTATTCGGTTTTGCATATTTCCTTAAACAGGAAATTTGGAAAGACGTGCATTAAATAAATCTGTATTTTTTTAATTTTTGTTCTTTTTGTAGGAGCTCGCCTTGTCTGATTTAGGTTTACTATCAAATCGTCGTTCAGTAATGACGTTATTTACGCACCCAACGGCACCACATTGTCATCGCACACGCTTAGTTTTGGCTGAAAAACACATTCAAGCTGAGTTGGTCATGGTTCGTGATCATGAAGCGCCGGAAGATTTAGCTAATTTAAATCCGTACAACAGCACGCCAACTTTGGTTGATCGTGATTTAACCTTGTACGATTCACGTGTAATTATTGACTATTTGGATGAGCGTTTCCCGCATCCTCCATTAATGCCTGTAGATCCAGTTTCTCGAGCACAGTTTAGATTAATGTTATATCGCATTGAACGTGATTGGTATCAGATGTTGGCAGACATTCACAGCGCAAAAGATAAACGTGCCGCTAATAAAGTAAGAAAAATTCTTACTGAAAGCTTAGTAAACTCTGCCGAAATGTTTACCCTTAAAAAATTCTTCATGAGTGACGAATATACATTAGTTGATGCAACCATTTTGCCAGTACTTTGGCGTTTAAAAGAATACGAAATTGAACTACCTCCTGAAGGTCAGCCACTTTTAGAGTATGCAAAGCGTCATTTCATTCGTGCAGCATTCAAAATGAGCTTGACTGAACTTGAAGCGGAAATGAATAACTAAATTCGCTTTAAATAAGACATAAAATAATCCACATTTAGCCGTGGATTTTTTTATGCCTAGAGAATTACCCAATATTTTCACTATGTTTTAGATTGCATCTAATAGCCGCTTAAATCATACTTGTTATTCACTTTTAATAGATTGCTTATGTCAGATATTATTTCTAGTTCGCGTCGCCCTTATTTACTCCGTGCTATGCATGAGTGGATTAGCGATAATATGCAAACCCCTTATATTGTTGTTGATGCAAATGAAGAGGGCGTTGAGGTACCTCGCGAGCATGTACAAGACGGAAAAATTATTCTGAATGTTAGTTATTCAGCGGCTAATGTTTTGGAGCTTGGCAATGAATGGGTAATGTTTCAAGCACGTTTTTCAGGCGTATCACAAAGCATCGCCGTTCCTGTGAAGGCAATTTATGCAATTTATTCAAATGAAACTGGCCAAGGCTTAATTTTCGAAGATGAGGGTGATGAAATTAACCCGCCGCCAACTGGAACTGATGTCCCTACCAGTAAATTATCTAGTGTTAAAACCGCTAATAAAATTGATAAAAAGCCAAGCTCCGATAAGCCTTCGCACCTACGGGTTATTAAGTGAAAATAATTTTTACTTAAAAAGTTATTTTCATCCTCACGAAAGTGGCTATCTCAATACACTGTGATGAAGAATCAATTGCCGAGGTAGGTGGCCACCTTTCTTGGTTTGCGTCGGAATAGGTCACAGACCGTATTCCGACATCTCCTAAGCAAGTATATAGCTCAATCTAAGACTTAATAGGTTTTAATCAGGGTAAAGCTCATTATCAATTTGGTCGCACAAACAATGCAAAACTAATAAGTGTACTTCTTGGATGCGTGCTGTTGAAGTAGCTGGTACGCGTATTTCAACATCGCTTTCTTTCAAATGCTGTGCAATTTCACCACCATCTTTGCCTGATAGTACTACAACTTTTATATTTTTTGTATGTGCTGCATGAATAGCTTGCAATACATTGGGTGAATTTCCTGATGTACTAATCGCAAGTAAAACATCACCACTACGTCCAAGGCCACGAACTTGTTTGGCAAAAATTTCCTTGTATGCGTAGTCATTAGCAATCGAAGTTAAAGTAGAAGAGTCAGTGGTTAGTGCTAAGCCAGCAAGCTCTGGTCGTTCACGTTCAAATCGATTGAGTAATTCGGCGGCAAAGTGTTGGGCATCGGCAGCAGAACCACCATTGCCACAAGCCATGATTTTATGACTAGCTTGTAAAGCAATAGTCATTAACTGCCCAGCAGCAGCAATACTTTTAGGTAAAACTTCTTGAGCGTTTTGTTTGGTTTGAATGCTGCTGGTAAATAACTCGTTTATTCGAGATAGCTGATCAGTCGTTGTGGTATTAGATTTGGTACTCACTTTGGCTTTCCAATGAAAATGCACATGGATGCCATTGTAGATTATTTTGCTTTGATTCAATAGTAATTACATCAAATCGAGCGTAGTACTTGTTAAATTCAGGGTTTTGCTGCAAAAAATAACGTGCTGCATTTATCAGTTTGCGTTGTTTGTAAATGTGAACGCTTTGTGCCGCTGATCCATAAGACATTGATGTGCGTTGACGAACTTCAACAAAAACTAGTTCATCTCCTCTGATCATAACAATATCAATTTCGCCAAAACGAGAGTAGACATTGGTATCAATGGTATCAAAACCGCGTTCTTCTAGATGCTTTCTAGCACGCACTTCTGCAGCGGCGCCACTATTTAAATGTTTTTGTTTATTTTTTTTTGCAGCACTTTTTGTAGTACTACTTAATGCTGCTTTGAGTCTATCGAACATCCTGTTCCCTGTTAAGTTCACTGCTTTTGCAAGATGACGGTATTTTAAAGCATTAGAAAATTTTGGCTGCTGCAGCACCTGTAGGATTAATCATACAGGTGCTTTTTTAGTCCTTATTCAGGGGTAATGTTGCTTTGTGGTAGTAGAGGTTCAAGTGGTAAATTAATAAATTCACTTAGCATTGGTGTTTGCAATTCAATTTTTCCATTTCTAATGACTGCAAGAGGAAGGTTGCGATGTATAACACCAAATTCATCGATGCTTAATTCGCCACTTAAGCCTGTAAACGGAAGTAGTGGATCAAAGCTAAGATGTGATAAGTAATTTAATGCATCAAAGCCTAAGCTAAAGAGTTGCAACTGTTGGCTATTAGCTTGAGTGTCTTCATTTATTCCCAGTTCGTCAGCCAAAAGCGCATCACGTTGGAATGGGTTAATTAACCACTCACTCGCAGGCATCTGTAAAGAATCAATGTCTCTGTTTTTAACTGGATCAGCATTAAAGCTATGTGATGTGGTGAAAACCGGGATACGGCTTGCGTAATGAAATTTTAACTGTGGACGAATTAAGCGAGCTTGATTGGCTTGCGCGGCTAAAAATATGAACTCTACATCTAAACGGCGACGAGGTTCATATTCAACGTCATTGCCAAGTAAGTAACGTACTTGTTGATAGCGTTGTTTACTTTCATCAAGATTCAATAGTCCTGTAATTGCGACAGAATGGTCGTTATCACTTGTTGAATACGTGGCCTGCTCTAATATTGTACCGCCACCAGCCTCGAAACTTTGTGTAAATGCGACTAAATTACGTTGTCCCCATTCATTTTCAGACGTTAAGGTTAGCGCTTGTGTATAACCTTGAGCTAAGGCAAATTGTGCCGCTAGAGCTGCTTCATCTTCAGGAGCAAGTCCAAATTGCAATAAACCTACAAGACCAAAGGTCTCATCAATTCGATTTAACGCCAAAGTAGGAGTTCCACCTAAGCGGTTAGCAATATCCAGAATATTGTTTTTGCTTAAAGGGCCGATCACGGCATCAACTTGATATGACAATGCTTCTTGATAGGCATTTATGGCACCTAATTCAGTGTCGTGATAATTGATTTTGAGTGGTGTGATTCGACGACGATTAGCCGATTCAATACCTTGTTTAATGATTTCACCTGCTCTAGCCAGTCGTCCAGATAGTGGTAGTAATACCCCAATACTTTCAACCTTACCGAGTGGTGCAATTACTCCGGCCGAATAGTTTGAATCATCGGTGCTTATTGAGTTGAGCGCGGTTTGGTATGCGGGATGTGTCGGGTAATTTTCTTGCCATTGCTTGAGAAGCAGATGTTGGGCGCGAGGTTTGTTTGTGTTATTTAGTTTTTCAGCTAACTCAATCCAGCCAATAACTAACTCATCCTCTTCTTCGGTATCAATACTAAAGCCAGGCACATAATTATCACTAAGTTCAAACCATAGGGCTTGACGGTTAAGGTCTAGTTCTTCTTGGTTACGCATAAAACGTTCGCGAGCAAGAAATTGCTTAGTGCCGTCAATTACTTCTCCCAATTTAAACAGTGTTTGCCCTTTAAGTAAATAATAAGGACGCGCAATACTGATTGAGTCCAAGGGATTTAAAGTATTTATTGATGTGAGCGCTTGTGGAGCTTTATCAAGTTCAAGTAAAACACGAGTTTGTAGTAAAATTTTACGTATTTGGCTATCGGAATCTAATAAGGTTCTAATTTTGGCTAAATCATTTTGTGCTGCCGTATAACGTTGCATGGCAAACCACTGATGAGCGGATTCGAGTAAATATTTATCGCGTTGTATGCCCGTGCTTTGATCTGCAAGTTTTCGATACGCTCGTGCAGCTGCGATATGATTACCACGTCGTGCATACTCGGCAGCAGAAACCGTTTGATTATTTGGGTTGCTTCTTGGTGAAGAAGGACCGTATATATTTGGGTCACATGCACTGAGTAGCGATATACTTATAATAACAATGGCGAAATTACGAATTAAATATTTTGTTGAAGTCACGTGTAGTCTCAATTATTTATTACTGATTTAGCTAACAACCAAAAGAGTATTGTAACGTGAGCACCCTTTATCTGGTAGCAAC